>Ga0209935_1000156_pt1 | contig 244780 bp, 197 predicted proteins | sample ThiBio_1000_plan_2_FD_183958 | JGI IMG/M metagenome (GOLD analysis project Ga0209935, IMG submission 183958) | Wastewater bioreactor microbial communities from Cape Town, South Africa - Thiocy_cont_1000_plan (SPAdes) | ecosystem: Engineered > Bioreactor > Thiocyanate-remediating >...
CCGGAGGCCCCGTCACGCCAAGTCTCCATTCGTTGCCGCGAGGGAAACGGCGCGGTTAGTCCGTGCGGAATGAGGGGAATTCTCCGGCGCGAAACTCCACCGGACTCCTCCCGGTAAACTTCCGGAAGGCTGCGCTGAACGCGCTGTGATTCGAGTATCCCACTTCCAGCGCCACCTCGACGACGGTGCGAAATGGTTGCCTGTTCATCAGAAGCTGCATCGCCTTGGTCAGGCGCGCCTGCTGGATGTAGCGCTCGGGCGAAACGCCGAGCTCCATCTGAAAATGGCGCCGCAAGGTTCGTTCGCTTGCTCCGGCGTGACGAGCCAGCAAGGCGGGCGTGGCTGTTTCCAGATTCTGTAACAAGTAGTCGACCGCCCGTCCGAGATTTGCCGACTGAGGGCGACGCAGCGCGGGCTGCGCCGGATTCTTAAGGGCTTCGATACAGGTGTGATGCAGCAGGGTGAACAGGCTGTGTCGCACGGTGGCGGGAGCTTTTTCCGCTGTCGTTCCAGCGATGAGCAGTTCCCGCAGCAGCGATCCCGCCGGGAGGATGCGCAGCGACTCCACCGGCGAGGGAAACTTCACCGCAGGAAAGAACAGTGTGTACGCCGGAGCATCACCGACCGTGGTGGCGTGTCGCACCCCGGCGGGAATCCACGCCGCCTGGCCCGGTGACACCACATGAAGAGCGTCGGCCGTTTCCACCATCACCACGCCAGCCTGCGGAGAGAGGAGCTGGTGCTTCGTGTGGCGATGAAATGCGTAGCGATGGCGCACCATCTCATCGGCGTAGCCAAAGGCCTCGAGGAGCGACCGCTCGATCCCGAAGCGCGAGATCGCTCTCCGGGTTTCGTTTGCACTCAGTCGCTTCGTCACGAGGTGTAATTTCGCAGCCGATGGCCGTATCTCAATAATATTTGTCCGTATAGCGTGAGACGGCCAATCGAAAATCGGTCAGATTTCCACCATGATAACCGACACGCACCAGGCCGAGATCATCCGGCAGTTTACCTTGCAGGCGGTCCCCTTTGCCCGGCATCAGGCGCACTCCGCGCAGGAGTCCTTTGATTTCATCCGCGAGGCCGCCCGCCTGGATGGCACGCAATCCGTCCTCGACGCAGGCTGCGGCCCGGGGCTGGTTTGCTGCGCCCTCGCTCCGCATTGCCGCGAGATCACAGGCGTCGATGTCACGCGAGCCATGATCGAGGAGGCCGCTCGCCGCGCGGCGGAGGCCCGTCTGGAAAATACCCGCTTCGTCGAAGGCGACATCGCCGCCATGCCCTTCGGAGACAACGCTTTCGATGCAGCCGTGAGCCGCTATGTGTTTCACCACCTGGAAAATCCGCTCGCCGTCTTGCAGGAGATGGCCCGCGTGACGCGCCCCGGCGGTCGGATCGTCATCTGCGATGCTTCGCCCGCCGCCGCATGCCGGGACAACTACGACCGCTTTGAAAAATTGCGCGATGCTTCGCACACCTCCGCGCTGACCTTGGAGGAGCTGATCACTCTCGGGGAAACCGTCGATCTGGGCGAGGCGTCCGTCCGCCGTTTTGGCCTGCCCATGGAGTTGGACTCTCTGGTCGATGCGTCCTTCCCCGAGGGCGAGCGCGACGAACTCCAGGCCATCATCCGCGGGGACATCGGTCGCAACGCCTGCGGCTTCTCCGCCCGCGATGAGGCGGGGCATTTGTTTATTACCTTTCCCATCGCCATAGTGAGATGGACGAAGGCTTAGCGAATCTCAACGAGGCTTGATCTCGACCGAGTGGTCTGGGCTTTCAGCTAGGCAGCCGTCGCTGCTGCGCAAATATCCGCCGCCAGCTCACGCACAGCCTCTTCGCTCGTCGCCCAGGAGCACATGAATCGCGCCCCGCCGCCGATGAAGATGTAATAGCTCCAGCCGCAACGCTTGAGATGATCGTGCACGCGCTGGGGCATGCGCAGGAACACGGCGTTGGCCTCGACCGGGAACAGCAGTTCAATGTCGGGAGCGTCCTTGATCAGGTCGGCCAGCAGCGCGGCGCAGCGGTTGGCGTGAGCGGAACCCTCCAGCCAGCTGCCATCCGGCAGCATCTTTGCCCATGGCGCGGCCATGAGCCGCATCTTGGATGCGAGCTGGCCCGCCTGCTTGCAGCGGTAGTCAAACTCCTCTGCCAGCGCGCGATTGAAAAACACGACAGCTTCACTGAGACCGAGGCCGGTCTTCGTCCCGCCGAAGCACAGCACATCCACGCCGACCTGCCACGTGAGCTGCGCGGGATTCACCCCGAGCGCGGCGATGGCATTGGCGAAGCGCGTGCCGTCCATGTGAACCTTCAGGCCATGGCTGTGCGCCAGCGCGGTCAGTTCGCGAATCTCCTCGGGCCGGTACAGCGTGCCGAGCTCCGTGGGCGCGGAGAGCGAGAGGACATGCGGGCGCGGGTAGTGAATGTCGCGCCGCTTCATGATCAGATGATCCACCGCGTCGAGCGATAATTTGCCATTCGGCCCGCCTGCGAGCAGGAGCTTCGTCCCGTTGGAAAAGAACTCCGGCGCGCCGCATTCGTCCGTCTCCACATGCGCCGTCTCATGGCAGATCACACTGTGGTACGACTGGCAAAGCGAGGCCAGCGCGAGGGAATTCGCCGCCGTGCCGTTGAAGACAAAGAACACCTCGCAGTCGATCTCGAAAACCTCGCGAAACGCATCGGCGGCCGCCTCCGTGTACTTGTCATCACCATAGGAGGGGAGGAATCCCGTATTGGCCTCCGCCATCGCCGCCCAGGCTTTCGGGCTGATCCCCGAGGTATTGTCGCTGGCAAAATCCCACCGCCGTTCGTTTACGGCTGTCACTACAGAGCGCATTTCCCTTCCAGTATCGCCGAGAACCCCGCCGGAGGCACGTGCAATCGCGTTCTCCCTCGGAAGGCGAGAGGCCGCCGGAAGAAATTCCGCGCGGCTATCCTTTCGACGACGAGCGATAGGACTTGGGGGAAAGGCCGGTGACTTTTTTGAAGATGCGAGAGAAGTAATAGGGGTCCCCGTAGCCTGTGCGCGCTGCGATTTCCTGGATGGAAAGGCTGGTCATGTCGAGCAACGAGCAGGCCCGGCTGATGCGCACGCGGATCAGATAATCAATCGGCGAGTGCCCCGTGTGCTGAAGGAACAGGCTGGTGAAATGAGACGTGGAAAAGCCAAACCGCGAGGCCAGGCCGGGCGCGGTGAGCGGCTGATCAAAATGCGATCGCAGGAAAGAAACCGCCTCTTCCATTCTGGCCATGAAGGAGGCCTCGACGGTGGGATGTTTGTGCAGACGGATGACCAGGTGCGCCAGCAGATGCTCCAGCGCCTTGGCGGCCTGGATCAGGTGCAGGTCTGTAAACCCTGCTTCCAAAGTGGAGAGCGCCTCATCGAAAAGCGGGGAATCCCACGCTTCCGGCCGCAGCCGGAGCACGGGCGAACGCCGGTGAAATCCCATCTTTCCCAGGTACTCTGCGATGCCTTTGCCTGCCGCGTGAAACCATTCAATCGTCCATGGATCAGTCTCGGAGGCTCCGTAGGAGTGCGGCTGGCCGGCGGGAATGATCAGGAGATCATTGGCGCGCACTTCATAGCGCGACCCGCCGGTTTGACACCATCCCGCCCCTGCGGCACAGCGAATGAATATCGTCTGGGGACTACCATCGGGCCTCTCTCTCAGATGTCCGGCGGCCGCCGGATAATATCCGATATCCGTGGGATGAAACGACCGCAGCAGATCGAGCCGCGCGGCCCGGGCGCGCTGTGCGGGATGCAGCACGACGATGCGCTGACCGGAGAAATCCGGAGAATCGCTCTTCATGGGAATCAGTGAATAGTCCATCTTGTTTGGGGGATTGTCCATTTTGTTCTCACTGGCGCCCTGGCAGCTTGAGCCCATGGCCGATCACTCCGTGCAAGTCCGCCGCGAGCCGGTGGTTTTTCCCACCTACTCGCCCTGTCCGGCGGATCGAAACCCGATGTTTCTCGAAAGGCGGGTGTATCAGGGATCGAGCGGAAAGGTTTATCCTCTGCCATTCATCGACCGGATTTCCGGGGAAAAGCAGGACGTGGCCTGGGATGCGATCCATCTGGAAAACGAGTTTCTCCAAGTCGTGATCCTTCCGCAGATCGGCGGGCGCATCCATGTCCTGCGTGACAAGACGAACGGCTGCGACCTCGTTTACAACCAGCCGGTGATCAAGCCCGCGCTCGTGGGTCTGGCGGGTCCGTGGATCAGCGGCGGCATTGAGTTCAACTGGCCGCAGCATCACCGACCGTCCACTTTTCTGCCCGCCGAGGCGGCGATTGAGAGACATGAGGACGGCTCCGTCACGGTTTGGCTGGGCGAGCATGATCCGATGGCGCGGATGAAGGGCATGCATGGCGTCTGCCTGCATCCCGGCAGGGCGGTGCTGGAGATCAAGGCACAGGTCTCCAACCGGACGCCCCTTGCCCAGACGTTCCTCTGGTGGATGAACATCGCCGTGCGGGTCCATGAGCAATACCAGTCATTTTTTCCGCCCGACGTCAGTTGGGTTGCCGATCATGCCAAGCGCGCAACGAGTGAATTTCCCCTAAGCCAGGGAACCTACTATGGCGTGGACTACGGACGCCTCGGGCGCGGCGAGGGCAGTCCAACCGAAGGCTGCAAGTATCCCACCGATCCCCGAGCCTGCGCGCCCAATGATCTGTCATGGTACGCAAACATCCCCGTTCCGACTTCCTATATGGCGATGGGCTCGCGGAAGGATTTCTTTGGAGGATACGACTATCGGTCTCGCGCCGGTCTGCTGCATATCGCCGATCACCGGATTTCTCCGGGCAAGAAGCAATGGACATGGGGCAATCACGCCTTTGGCTACGCCTGGGACCGGAATCTCACCGATCCCGACGACTCCGGAGAGTATGCCCCTTACATCGAGTTGATGGCGGGTGTCTTCACCGACAACCAGCCGGACTTTTCCTTTCTGTTTCCCGGAGAAACCAAGAGGTGGAGTCAATACCTGTGCCCCTTGCGTGAGACGGGCCCGGTCTGCGCGGCTACGGTCGACGCGGCGCTGGGGCTGCGCATGGAGGGTGGGAGGGTCGTGGCGGGAGTGTCGGTCACGCGGGTTTTCCCCGGCGCGAGACTCGTCCTGTACCGGGGGAAGCGGAAGATGTTCGATATCGTGAGCGATCTCTCTCCGGGTTCTCCGTTTTCCTGGGATGGAGCGCTTCCTCGCGGGGAGGCGAAGGGTTTTCGGTTTCGCCTCACCGATCGCAGCGGGCGCGAGATTCTCGCTTATGCGGAGGGCGTTGCATCGCGCGCCCAGCCCTCGGAGTCCGCCCGGGAGCCGTTGGAGCCCGCGGATATCCCGGGAAACGACGAATTGTTTTTCACGGGGCTGCATCTCGATCAGTACCGCCATGCGACCCGCTCGCCGCTTCCCTACTGGATGGAGGCTCTGCGCCGGGACCCGGGGGATTCCCGCTGCAATAACGCCGTCGGACTCTGGCGGCTCAGGCGGGGGGAATTTCACGAAGCCGAGCGCTTTTTCCGCCGGGCCATCCAGAGGCTGACCCTCAAAAACCCGAATCCCGCCGACGGAGAAGCGTACTACCATCTCGGTATCACTCTGCGCTTTCTGGGGAGGACGGAAGAGGCCGGGGAGGTTCTCGCCAAGGCGGCCTGGAATCAGGCCTGGAAAGCTCCCGCCTGCCACGCGTTGGCCGAGCTGGATTGCGCCCGGGGAGATTACGCTTCCGCGCTTGGTCATCTGGAGACCTCTCTGGGCGCGAACAGGCGGAATCCGCGGGCGCTCAATCTCCAGGCCATGGTCCTGCGTGCTCTCGGCCGGCACTCCGCAGCCGAAGGACTCCTGGCGGAGATCCTGCGTGAGGACCCGCTCGATGCCTGGGCCCGGATGCAGAATGGAGCTGGGGTGGAGCTCGACGGCCAGACGGCTCTCGATGTGGCGCTCGATTGCGCCCGCGCGGGGTTTCATCGCGAGGCGATCCGTCTCCTCCAGCGTTTCCGGTCTGGCCCGGCGACTGGCGCGGGGCCGATGATCGCGTATTGCCTTGGCTGGCTGTGGGACCGCCTGGGCAAGCCCACTCGTGCGATGCGGGCTTTGGTCGCGGCTTCCCGGGCGCCGGTCGATTATTGCTTCCCCTCGCGGCTGGAGGAAATTCTCCTGCTTGAGCATGCGATCGCGGCAAACCCGAAGGATGCGCGCGCCCGCTATTACCTCGGCAACCTGTTCTATGATCGCCGCCGCCACGAGGACGCCATTGCGGCATGGGAACAGGCCGCCAGACTCGATCCCGGCTTCCCGACCGTCTGGCGCAATCTCGGGATCGGCTATTACAACGTCTCGCGAAATCCCCGCAAGAGCCGCCGCGCTTACGAGAATGCCCGGCGGTGCGCGCCAGCGGATGCGCGTATCCTCTACGAGCGCGATCAGCTTTGGCGGCGGATGGCGATCCCTCCTGCGGTTCGGCTCAAGGAGCTGAAGAAACACCCCGATCTCGTCGCCGCGCGCGACGACCTTTCGCTGGAACTCTGTGCGCTCTTCAACCAGACCGGCCAGCCCGAGCATGCCCAGGCCATCCTGCAAAGCCGACGCTTTCAGCCCTGGGAGGGCGGCGAGGGGCAGGCTCTCGCCCAGCATGTCCGCACCCATCTGGCCATCGGGACGCGGTTGCTGCGAACAGGCGACGCCCGGGAGGCGGAACGTCATTTCCGCCAGGCTCTCGATGTGCCCGAGTCCCTGGGCGAGGCGCGTCATCTGCTGGCCAATGCCAGCGACATCTGGTTCTGGCTCGGCGAGGCTGCCAATGCCCGAAACGATCGTGCCGCAGCCCGGGCGTGGTGGCGGAAAGCAGCGGAGTTTCGTGGTGATTTCCAGGAGATGAGCGTGCGCGCCTTTTCGGAGATGTCGCTCTTTTCCATTCTCTCGCTCGCGCGGTTGGGTCGCGGAGCGGCGGCCCGGCGTCGGGCGGGCGACCTGTTGGCGTACGCCCGGAATCTCGCGCGCACCCCGGCAAAGATCGACTACTTTGCGACCTCGCTTCCGACTCTGCTCCTCTTCGACGAAGATCTGCAGGCCCGACAGGTCATCACCGCCACCTTCCTCGAGGCCCAGGCGCACCACTGCCTCGGCCGCAAGGCACGGGCCGCCACCCTGGCGCGCAGGGTTCTCGCCTCAGATCCAGCCCATGGGCCGGCCGCGGACTTCCTGAGTTTTGCCCCCCTTCTTCCATGACCACGACCCTTGACCTTTCCGGGTTCTGGGATTTTTCCCTCAGCGAAACCCCGCGATATGCCTCACAGCTCCGCCTCCCGGGCAGCCTTCAAGCCCAGGGCTTCGGCGACGACGTTAGCGTGGAAACAGCCTGGACCAGTGAGATTGTCGACCGCTCCTGGTTCACGGAGGAGAAATGGGCTCCTTATCGGCAGCCAGGCAACGTGAAGATTCCGTTCTGGCTCCAGCCCGAAAAACACTACGTCGGCCCGGCGTGGTATCGGCGTGAGATCGAGATTCCCCGCGACTGGGCCGGGAGGCGCGTGACCCTGTTCCTCGAGCGGGCTCATATCCAGACCATGGTTCATCTCGATGGGGTTCTTATCGGTTCGCAAAACAGCCTGGCCGCGCCTCACATTTATGATCTCGGCTGCGATCTGCGATCCGGTCGGCATGAGCTGGCCATCTGCGTCGATAACCGCCCGCCCGTCGATGTCGGCCCGAACTCCAGCAGCCTGACCGATCACACGCAGACAAACTGGAACGGCATCATCGGGAGGATCGAGATCAGGGCTCTCCCCGCCGTCTGGATCGAGCAGGCGGATGTCTTTCCTGATCCCTCCGGCGCTTCCGCCTTGCTGAGGATCGCCATCCGCACCGCAACCGGCCGACCGGGCCGCGACATCCTTTATGTCGGCGATCAGCCTCACGAGGTCGCCTGGGATGCTGACGGCGGTGTCGCGGAGATCGTCGTTCCGATCCCGGAAAAGGCGGAGCACTGGAACGAATTCACTCCCTGCCTTCAGCGACTGTCCATCAGGTTGGGGGAGGGCGACACCGAGGTGGTATTTGGCATCCGGCACCTCGGCACATCTGGCACGCAGATCACTCTGGATGGTCATCCGATCTTTCTGCGCGGCACGCTGGAGTGTTGCGTCTTTCCGCGCACCGGCTATCCGCCGATGACGATCGAGGAATGGCGGCCCATCTTTGGAACGATCAAGGATCATGGATTCAACCTCGTGCGCTTTCATTCGTGGTGTCCGCCGGAGGCGGCCTTTTGCGCAGCCGACGAGATGGGCCTCTATTTGCAAGTCGAGTGCTCGACCTGGCCCAACACCACCACCGGCCTGGGCCGCGGCCTGCCGGTCGACACCTGGCTCTATGAGGAGGCCGCTGCCATCCTGCGCACCTATGGAAATCACCCGTCTTTCCTGTTCCTCGCCGCCGGGAATGAACCGGGCAAGGCACTCCCTGAGTTCTCCGAGTATCTGGCGGGCTGGGTGCGGCACTGGAAAGCACGCGATCCGCGCCGTCTCTACACCTCCGCGGCCGGATGGCCCGCGCTGCCGGAGAATGATTACCATAACATCCCGGAACCACGCATCCAGGCCTGGGGGCAGGGGCTGGGCTCGCGTATCAATGCGCAGCCTCCCTCCACCATGGCAGAATACCGGCGATTTATCGACGAGCCGGAAGGTCCCGTCTTCGACCCCGGCGGGTTCAATACCGCTGCCGCCCAGGCCGTGCGGCCCATCATCACGCACGAGGCCGGACAGTGGTGCGCCTATCCCGACTTCTCGGAGATCGGGCAATACACCGGCCTGCTCAAGGCGCGAAACTTCGAGATCTTTCGCGACACCCTGGAGGCGAATCACATGGGCGGCCAGGCCGCCGATTTTCTCAACGCCTCGGGCAGACTCCAGATCCTCTGCTACAAGGAGGAGATCGAGTCATTCCTGCGCACCAGGAACTTCGGCGGGTTTCACCTTCTTCAAGCCAACGACTTCCCCGGCCAGGGCACGGCTCTTGTGGGATGGCTGAATCCCTTTTGGAAATCCAAGGGGTATGTCACTGCGGCGGAGTTTCGTCGCTTCAACCACGCCACCGTCGTTCTTGCCCGCCTCGACCGCTTTACCTTCACCCGCGACGAAACTCTGCGAGCTTCGCTGGAAGTCGCTCACTTTGGCGCGGGTCCGCTGGAGGGCGCTCGCCCGTATTGGCGGCTCGTCGATCAGGCGGGGCGGGAATATGCCCGCGGGGAATTCGCAGAACGAACGCTTCCGATAGGCAACGGAATCCCGTTGGGAACGATAGAAGTCCCGCTTCGGGCAATGCCCGCGCCGCTTCAGTGCAAGCTCATCGCCGGACTGGATGGCATGGAGTTTGAGAACGACTGGGACATCTGGATCTACCCGGAACAGAGCGCCGAACCAGCCGCTGGAGATGAGATCCTGTTTGTGACCGATTGGGACGACCTCTCCGTCGGGATACGCCCCGGCGGAAAGGTTCTCTTCAATCCTCCCGCCGCACACGTCTCAGGCGATGTCGCCCTGGGTTTCTCCTCCATCTTCTGGAACACACTGTGGACCAGGGGGCAGGCGCCTCACACCCTCGGCATCGTCTGCGATCCGGCGCATCCGGTCTTCGCGGAGTTTCCGACGCAATACCATTCCAACTGGCAATGGTGGGATCTCATTCGCGGTGGCGCAGCCATGGTCCTCGACAAGCTGCCGCCATGCGTGCAGCCGCTCGTCCAGGTCATCGACGACTGGTTTGCCAATCGCCGCCTCGCGCTCGCCTTTGAGGTCAATGTCGACGGCTGCGGCATCCTCGTCTGCTCCGGCGACATCACCAGCGATCTCGAGCGCCGCCACGCCGCCCGCCAGTTTCGCTCCAGCCTGCTCGCTTATATGAAGGGCGATTCGTTTCGTCCCAAGGCGGAGGTCGCTGTCGGACAGCTGGCTTCCCTCTTCCACCGTTAGGACATTTCAATAAGCTCTGCGGCCGCGTTTTTGCGAACGGAAGGTGCGTTCTTGGAGAAGCCCTATCGAACGATCTCGTAAGCCAGCGCGGTTCCCGGCGGCGAGATGGTGGATGCGGTGAATTTCAGCAGGTTCTCCCCTTGTTCGCACGGCACAGAATAAAGGCGGCGTCCCGAGGGATCGATCGCCCAGACGCTCCATGGTTTGTCGGTCGCTGGCAGGGAAAGGGAGATATTTGCCGTACCTCGCCGAATGAGATACGGCAGGGTGCCGAACTTCTGGAGGACCGTGCGATGCTTGTCGGAAAATGTGGTTCCCGATGGCAGGACATCCGTGAGATGCAGCACGGCGAGGCGGTTGGTCGAGGCCAGCGGCTGGTCGTCCACGGAGACGACGTAGATCGCGGAAAACGAGTCGTTGTCTTCCACGCTGACGATGCGACCGGCCAGATTCTGCCCCGACGGCAGGACGAAACACTCCGCGTAGTCGGTTACGAGCCGGGCAGAGCCTTTGGTCGGCGAGACCGCGATCTGCTTCGTGGAGCTTTCGACCACGCCATCGGCTGGCTGTTCCGGGATGAGGCCGGCTTGCACGAGTTGCTGCATGGTGTCTGGTTGCAGCATGAATACCGGGAGCGGCAGTGCGGGCGGCTGGGACGAGCGGGTGACGAATGCCTCGATGCCAGTCCGCCCGGCGATCGCGGAAAGGTCGGGGGCTGTGGTGGGCAGCGATCCGATGCGCGTGGTCAATCCGAGCCGGGAAAACGCCTCGGGAAGCTTTGGCGTCTCGGCGCGTTTTCCCTCCAGCATCAGCTCGGGATCGACGAGGTAGCTCAGCGCCCCTTTGGCTGGAGCGATGCCTCCATGCAGGAAGAGCGTGGCCGCGATGCGGTCTGTCAGCATGCCGATGGGATCGGACACGATGCTGAAAAGAAATCCGCTTCCTGCAACCGCCTTCGGGGTGAACATGGCGGACGAATCTTGCGAGGAATAGTCAAAACAGTAGATCGCATCCCAGTCCTGCAATCCCGCATAGGCGGGCATCAGGAGCCCGGCCTCGGCGCGGGCGGCGTTGGGCCAGCAGAAGTTGTACTCGGTAACCGTGTAGGGCTTGCCAAAGATGCGCGACGGCATCAGCTCACGCGGCAGCCACAGATCCGACACGATGGCGCTGTTTTGATTCACTCCGACGTTCGGGCCGAGCGGGACGGGATGGTTCCAGTACTCGTGATTGTCGCCGAAGTCATACTGGTCCCGCACATAAACCTGCGCCTCCTTGTTGACGTTGTTGTCACTGGTGACGAGGCACTGCACGCCGATCTCGCGGAGATAAGATTCCATGCGGGCATCCGACCACTTCTTGATATCGACGAGGAAGCGGTTGAAGAGCGCGTCCCGCGGTTGGCCGCTGGTGGCGGATTGCGGCTGGCTGGCGAGCCATCCGGAGAACGCCTTGTCATACAGGGCGATCAGCTCGGGTTTGCGGCGGGCGATGCCGCCGAAGAAAACCGAGTCCTCGTTGATCATGCACACGCTGACCAGCGCCGGGTCTTCCGCCCAGGTCAGCCCCGTGTACGGATTGCGATGCGTCAGCAGGTTGTGCGCGAATTTCTTCCAGGAGGTGAAGGCATTCTCCGAGACCGGGACGAGAAGCTTGAAGATTGTATTGAGCGGATACCGCAGCGCGTACCCGAGGTCCGGTATTTCCTCCAGCGGAAATCCCCGGAACGTATACAGGTCGATGGTGACATAGATGCCGCGCTTCTTGAGAGCGGCGAAAAGATACTCAAGCCGATCGAGCCGCTCCGGGTTGAGGTCATACGACGAGCCGTTTTTGTCGACCAGCAGGCCGTCGTAGTGATGCAGCCGCACGGTGTTGTATCCGGCTCTCGCCAGGCGATCCGCGAGCTGGTCGGCCTGCTCCGCCGTGAGCAGCAGGGAGTCGAAGCACAGGTTGACGCCCCAGAATCGCGCCCGTTGTCTGCTCTCCGAAAAGACGAACTGCCCGGCTGGAGAAACGATCACACGACCGGACTTCCCCGCCGGAGCCGCGAGGAGGCGGGAGCGGTCAAAGACACTGCCGGGCTCGATTTTCACGCTGCTCTCGAAGGGTGTCCAGTCCGGTCCCGCTTCGATCTTTGCGGTTGGGAACGGGTCTGGCGCTTTGTCAAAGTGGGTGATGCGAAACTGGAGCGAGCTGGTCGTGATCGCCCCCGAGCGCGGAGAGAACGAGATGCGCATGCTGAACGAACTCCCGCCGAATTGCCGGTCATCGTGCAGCGAGATGCGGAGGTACTTGCCTTCGATTACCACCGTGCCCCCGGGGGAGGGGATGGTGACTTGTGTGACTCCGGAAACATCATACAGATTTCCCTTTCCGTCGTAGCTCGTGGGCAGGGTGAAGCTCTCCTGTCCTCCGGCACGGAGTCCAAAGAGAACCTGCTGCCCGGCGCCGGAACCAAGCGGAATGGTCGCTGAGACGCACAGGGTATCCGTCGAGATGCCATCGGCCAGGCGTACCAGCCAGGATAGATCGAGGCCGTCATCGGCGGTGACTGTCTGCTCGACGCTCGATGGCGCTGATGCGGGGGGAACCTCCCAGTTGGCGGAGAACAAGATGCGGTTGGCGGAGATTTCCGGCGAACCTTCGCGAAGCGTGAGCTTTTGGTTGGAGACATAGGTCGACCAGCCCTGGCCATAGTGGGCGAGTGCGAAGCGGAGCCCTCCGATGGAGATGCGCCCATCCGGAGAGACCTCGGCACCGCCAACCGTGGCGGGGAGAGTGGCTGACTGCGCGGAGACGGAGGAGAGAACAGCGGCGAGCAGGCCGCAGGTGGAAAGAAACGAACGAACCATGGAGACGCGGATCAAGGGATTAGCGTTCTGTGGTGAGCGAGATATCGGAGAACCAATATTGCGCCGGGCTCGCGCCGAGGTCGCCGATGTCAAAGCGGAGTGCGCCGGGCCACGAGGCCGCAGGGATGTCAAACTGCACCTCCTGCCACTCACCGGTCAGTTCGACGGTTTCCTTCCAAAGCACCTCCCAGGTTCCGCCCATCGAGCGGAGCGACACGGAGACCTTGCCTTCACCCCTGGCGCGAAAGGAAAGCCTGAGCCCGACATCCTGCGGGGCGTGATAGATCGGCTGGATCAGCTTCACATCATAGGTGTGCGCCGTGGCGGATGGCACCGTGATGTGGGCGGCTGGCGAGCCGCTGCCGTCCTCTTCGACGACGGCGGTCGCTCCCGACGAGGCGGGGGCCTCGAGTTCCCAACCGGCGAGCTTGGAGGCAAAGCGGCCGTTTTTGAGTAGTTCCGTTTGCGCCTGTACGGGAGAGAGCGAGACGAGCAGGCCGAGGGCGGCGGTCAGCAGGAGAGTGGGCGAGGTTTTCATAATGGTCAAAAAAATCAGCGTTTCGGGGTCGGCCAGTAAAACGTGGCGGCGGAGTAGGCGTAAGCCTCGAGATCCGTGCCATTCACCCAGCGGGCGGAGCCGTCCACGTTCACCACGCACATTCCGGAAAGCGGGCGCGAGACCCCGGGATCGGAATGGCCGTAGGACCGTCCGCCACCCGAGGTTGCCATGCATCCCCAGAGCGGCAGCGAACCGGGGGCTGTGCTGGTGCGGGTGAGGTTGGGCTTGTTCGATCCGGTGAGCGTGCCGGAGAAATCCCCGCCGTAGTTGAAGTACTGGTAGGTGATGTAGCTCTTGGCGTAGTCCGGCGAGGCGAGCTGCGGATTGCGGACTTTGTTGAGTTCCCCCTGGCAAAACATGATGGCATTGCGCTCGCCGAGGTAGGGCTTGAGCGTCTGGTCGTAGATGCTCGCCGGGAAGTAGTTCGGCCCCCAGTAGGAGTTGTTTACCGCAGGGAAGAGCCCGTTGTTTTCTCCGGCGTAGGTAATGCTCGCGGTTTGAATCTGGCGCAGTCGATTCAGGCATTTTGTTTTCGAACTCGACGAAAACGCCCGTTGCAGGGAAGGCATCACCAGGGCGGACAGCAGCAGGATGATGCCGATGGTCACCACCAGCTCGGTGAGCGTAAACGCGTTGTGCCTGGAGGGGGGCTTGGTCATTGGTTTGTCGGAAAGAGCTAGTTCATGACGGAAGCGTAATCGCCTCCTCGACAGACGTCGATTCGGGAAGGTAGGCGCCGCCGGCGCGCAGGCGGGAGCGCAGATCGTCGGTATCCACCTCATGCACATTGCCGCTGGCGAGGGCGAGGGCGGCTGCCACTCCGGCGGCTTCGCCCATGGCAAGGCAAACCGGCATCACGCGGATGCTTCCATGGACCACTCGCTCGCAGGAGATGGAGCGCCCGGCCATGAGGGCATTGTCGAGATCGCGCGGAACGAGGCAGCGATAGGGAATGCCATGCGATTCGCCCGGGCCGTACTGGGTGAATCGCTTTTCGACGTCCACCTTGCTCCTGTGCCGCGCCTCTTCCTTGGTGAAGTGCAGATCGATGAAGTAGGCGTTGCGGCAGATTTCGTCCGCAAAACTGCGGCGATCCAGGTAATCGGAGAGCGTCAGGATATAGTCGCCGATGATGCGGCGGGTTTCGCGAATGCCGACCACTGAGCCTGTGCTGACCAGCATCGCATTGCCAAAGGCCTTGGGAACAAACTCTGCCAACGCACGCCGGAAGGCCTCTGCCATGCGCCGCCCGCGGGTGAGTGCGCGCGATACCGCCCAGGGGTCGGTATTGTCGATCTCCCACAGGTGCCCGGCATTGAACCCCACCGTGCGCGGTCCCACGAGGGTGTCGCACAGGTGCGTATCGGGGATCTCGGGGTAGCGTCCGGAAGCGACGATGGCGTGGATCGGGCTGTTGGGATTATTGGGATGAAGCACCGGCCCGTGGCGATAGGCGTACTCATCGACATTGGTAAGGACGAAGCAGTGGGTGGCTGGCTGGAGAATGCCCTCGGCGTCTCCTTTTTGAAATTCCGCTCCGGCGCGGGCGGCGAGATCGCCATCGCCCGTGCAGTCAATATAGATGCCCGCCCGTAGCGCGGTGAGGCCAGCCTTGTTGCTGATCAGCAGAGTCGAGATTGTGCGGTCGTCGCTCTTTTCCACAGCGGACAGAACGGTGTGAAACAGGACCGTCACGCCCGCCTCCTCGACCTTTGTGTCGTAGACGCGCTTGAGCTTCTCGGCGTCGATCGGCACCCAGTCGAGGGCGGATGGCGAGATATGCGGAATCCCCTCCTTGGCGGCCTGGAATATCTCCTCGGCCAGTCCGCGATAGATGATCCTTTCCTTGTCCGAAAACGGACACCAACTCGGTACGAGCGCGCTCGTTCCCGACCCGCCGAGCACGCCCGTTCCCTCAATCAACAGAGTTCGGGCTCCTTCCCGTGCCGCCGCGATGGCGGCAGCGCAGCCTGCCGGGCCGCCGCCGACCACGATGACCTGCCAGGAGTCATCGAGGGGAATCGTGTCCGAGGAGAATCTATGGAAGGAAAGACCCATCAGGATAATGCGCGGGATGTTAACGAAAAGTGCGACGCCCGGCGGAAGCCCTGCGCAGAACGAGTAACGAAAGTCCGCCAAGAACGAGAGCGACACTCGAGGGTTCCGGCACCGGCACGACATCGGAGAGCGAGGTGCCGACGCGCATCTCGTCAAAGTAAACCGTCTGGGATACCTGCGCATTGCCGATGGCAAACTGGATGCCCCCGCCCGTCTGGAGCGTATAGGCGCCCGAGGTCACAGAGGAGGAAACGGCGCTGTAGACAGTGTTGTTTCCAGAGGCCCCCACCGTCGCTCCCGCGAGCGCGGAGGTGGTAATCCCGCCGTGTGCATTGAAGTAAATGTATTGGTCGAGCGTGAGCACATAGGTGGTGCCGATTCCGGCATTGCCAGCCGACAGGCTCGTCCCGGTGTTCGTAAAGATGCCGACCACGAGGTAGGTGGTATTCAGGCTGAGCGAACCCGCTGTGGTGGCCGGGGAACTGCTATTCACCTGAGAGGCATTCAGTCCATAGGCATTGCCGGGAACCGTCGAGGACGACGTGTCTCCGTAGCTTTGAAAAAACGCAGTCGAGCCGGAGGCGTTCTGCGAGGTATTGATCCGCAGCCCGCTGCTTGATGCCGTGGTGATGCCGGAGGAGATGTTTAGGAGGAAACTTGTATAGACAGTTCCGGTCACGCTCGCGCCGCTATAGTTATAGGTCAGGCCAGCAGCCACGCCGCTGTTGTCCGTGTATAGCGCCGATCCTGCGCTTACCGGCATGGACCCAAAGGTCAGGCCATTGGAGCTGGCGTAGTAGTCGTTGGACTGGCCGATGCCTCCCACCGTGCCGCTCACGCCATAAGCGCTGGAGCCCACAGCCTTTCCCGCGAGTTGTTGCCCGGCCGTATAGCCGGTGAATCCTTCGTATGCTAACAATGTCGCATGCGCGGAAGGCGTGGAAGAGAACCCGGCCAGTACGGCAGCCAGGATGAATTGAGGAATGAGGTTTTTCATCGATAGGGGGTGGGATTGGGCGAAGGCGGGCCTTCGGTTCGGGTTTGAGGAAAAGTTACCAGTACAAACATTAAGGGCCATAAATTGCAGTTGCCCGATTTGTCCGAAAAGTTTCATGATCTGAACATGACGCGCATGCAAGAAACCCCCGTCGGCCCCCTGGAGGATTGGGAGAATCTCCGTACGGAGCTCGTCTGGGCTTATCAGGGCGGGGTGACGCAATACGCCGACTGCCGCTATCCGGCCTTTCCCTTCGCCGCATGGCTGCTCCTCAAGGGATCGCTCACGCTTTCCTTTTCCCGCCACACCGAGAAATATCAGGCAGGGCGCTGGATTTTTCCCCGGGCGGAGGAGGGCTGGCAGGAATTCAGCAGCGATGCGGAGATTCTTTCGATTCGCTTCATTGCCCAGTGGCCGACGGGCGATCCGCTCTTTGATCGGTCACATTCTATTAGTTTCGATGCCGCCCGGATTCCCCGGTTTACCCAGAGCTCAAAACGTCTCGTGCGTGTCATCCGCAAGCAGTTCCCCGGCATCGCCGACCTGCTGCGTTATGCTCCGGGTACGCCCGAGCGGCACTTCGAGTTTCATCTCGAGTTTTTCCGCTGGCTGCTTGCCTACTCCCGCGCGATGAGGGAGATCGGGATGACGCCGCACGTCGTCGGCCAGCTCGACGATCGCGTGCGCGCCGCCCTGGATTTCATGGAGAGCAACAATCTTCGGCGTCCGCCCAATGAGCGTCAGCTCGCCCGCCATGTTGGCGTCAGCGTCACGCATCTGAACCGGCTTTTCTCGCAGGATCTTGGCAAGACACCCATTCGCTACTGGGAGGACAAGCGGCTCCAGGCCGCCCGCTACTCGATCGAGGAAAGTTCCAAGAGCCTCAAGGCCATTGCGTATGACATGGGGTTCTCATCGCTTTCTCATTTTTCTTCCTGGGTCAGGCGGAAGCTTGGCCAATCTCCCCGCGCTCTCAGGTCTGCTCCCTGATGCGAGGGCCTCCTGCCGGCTTGTTGCATTAGAGCGAACGCCTCGCAGCGCATCCGCCTCTCGTTTTCATGTGACAATCGCCCCGGGGTACGCCATCTTTTTCCCGTCTTTTCAGACATCAGGGCTCCTATAGTTCAACGGATAGAACGGAGGTTTCCTAAATCTCCGTTTTAATTTTTATGAAACCGCAAGTAGTTCCTTATTAGGACATTGCGAGATTGACTCTTTTTATCGGGAGGCGAATTTTGCCCGAAAACGGAGTCATTTCTGTCAAGTTTTGTCAAGCTGGACCGCCCTCTCTAGTTGCTCTTGTGAGATCACTCTTGGGAAATAAATCCCTTTCGGATCGCATCTGGCTATTTTGGCAACATGGCGCGGATTTCTTCTGGATACAACGCGTCAAGCCGCAGGTCCAAGACGCGAGCGAGGGTCGCTAACTCAATATCTTCCACACACCGGACGCCACCTTCAATCCGAGCAATGATGTCTCGCGATACATCCCACCCTTGGAGCTGGCATTTGAGGGCAAGTTGTGGCTGGGACCATCCCAACTCGGAACGACGACGAGCGATCTGCGGCCCGCAGACGTTCATTCGCTTTTTGCCCGTGTGAGAATCCACACTGGACAATATTCAGGCGAAATGACATCAACCGTGCGGGAAATCACACGATTTTATGCGAAGGCTTCTTCTGTTTCTCTGTCTACCTATAACAATCTGTGCAGAGCAGATTTCTTACTCATTTAACAGCCAAGAGTACACCTCTACAGTTAATCAGGTAAACGGAGGCGTATACTTTGATCTACTCCCCACTAAATTACGGATTCTACAAAACGTCATTGTTACGAAGGCTGATTCTCACCGAGGAGATTTGTTTTACCAGTCATCTGATGACAATGGTTACTTATCTTGGGAGGTCATTCCTGACGAACTTCAGAAAAAAGTGTGGGGGCGAGACCCAGAGGCCGCGCGAAAAGTTGAGACGGAAGCGATTAGGAATAAGAAAATTCAATATCTAGCTAATCAGTTGTTGAAAGAGGTTGGTTTAAAACGAGAAGCTGAAGTTGATACCGGGCTTTATGCCGCAATGAAAGAAGGGCATACTTCCATCCTCCCTCTAACCTCCATTCCATCGTGGTGCCAAGGATTATACTGGGATATAAAGACAAAGACTGTATCTTTAGATGTTGGCTCAAGTGTAATTCAATGGGGATATACTGCGATGGAAGTAAGTGCTGTGGCTAAGGGGACGAGGGATTCTGACAAGCGAGCAGCAGTCTACGTTCGCACAAGTGATGATACGATCCTTATCTTTAACGAAGGACAAAAAATCATAACAACCACATCGCGCGTTGGCGGGTTTCAAATTTGGATTAAAAAGTAAAATTCACACATGAGGTGACTGGAATCTCTTGCGCAGTTGCTGTTGGAGCTTTCCCTGCTTTTAAGGAGCGTCTAACATTTCTTCCATAAAATGAACTACAGAACCGAGTGTCCGTTTTGCGGTTGGACGACTGGAGGGGCAGTAAAAACGAAAGTTTCCGGATTTGAATGTCCATCATGTGGAAAAATCTATGATGCGAATTTTTCGGAATACGAGAACGGTTCAGCCGAGGATGCGACCGACACGGTAGAATACGATACTGAAACCGCTTCGCCCTTGCCTGCTACATTACAGCAGCAGTCTCTTTCGGATCAATATCACGTTGGAACGTCTTTTTCAGAATACTGCAAAACTTATCCGATGGCCCCGTATTTTTTGATCGGATTGGTTGTGGCCTTCATGGGGAGCATGTGTAGTCATACATCTTCCTACAAAACGGATGGAGTTTATGAGAGCGCCACAGATAAGCTGAACGCAGGACTCCCGCTCAACAATCGGGAAAGACAAAGGCTGAATGACATTTTGAATTATAAGCAGAACAAGGAAATTGATGTAATTGAAAGGAGAAACGGCGAGCGGTAATAATTTCTAATGCCGGCCCTCATTCCTGCGAATGCGTGGTCGGATTTCTTTTGGAATTGATTGCTAGATGATGGCTCTAAGGTGCGTCTAGTTATGTATAGAAGAGGGTCATTTGTTTATAAATGGCATGTTATTGATTTATAAAAGAGCGCAGTTTTACTCTTTAAATTATTGAGCTTCTCTCGCGGGTGGTATTATATACAAGATGAATAGGGAAAGAGTTCTGCGGAATTTTAAGATAATGACCTATAACGGGGGTTCGTAGGCTATGGTTTCCCAATTTTTCAAAAAGGGGGAGGGGTGGTTGTTGATTTGTGCCTGATCTTGGTGTCCCCTTCATTCAGGATGAAGAAAATTTACGAGCAGAAGAGATTTTTTGGAAATGTACGGTGCTCATTCCTATTATGTAATAGGATTCTCCTTTTCCTCTCCAAAACAAGGAGGTGAGCAAATCTTACAACCTGAAATATGGACTGGTTTGCCGAGAGCCGTAAAGCGGAAGAAGATCAAGGAATGCCTTGTGAGTGCGAAACTCTAGAATCTGTTTGGGGCCGGTGTTAGATACCTATTGGCAATCTGTCTGGAAAACAGATCAAAGCCAAAACACAGATGCTTTAACGACAGGCATGTCGTTGATAACCGTTCATAAAGGTTAAAACCTTTGGGAAAGTTTGAGCTTATGGAGCGAGACCGGATGAACCGGCTCCGCCTTCAGATAAAAATGTAGGCTACGCTCATTCCCTTGAAACTCCAGCTACCTGAACTTCAGAAAAGTCTGATTGAATTTCAACATCCCTCTCCCGACAATTCTTGCTGCTTGTAGGAATTTTCAGGGGGGGGAATATGCCTTTTGCTCAGATGTCCTGTCCTTAGAAAAGTTGGCTGATTGACTGCGGCTCCTCCAGACTGGAGGTATGAATCAACAGAACTCGGGAAATACGAGCCAATAAAGGTTTGAATACGTGGTTTGTGAAGCAAACCATTTGAGATTAAAGATTCGCAGAATTGCGATAACTCCTTTGTAGGCAGTTGAAAGGGTGCAATGGTTCCTCCCGATCTACTTGGGATGTGAAGGTTCCTCATGGGCGGAAAGCACACCACACGTGAGAGGTCAGAATCTCTCGTTTTCAAAAGCGGAATTTACGCCTGGAGGAAATCGGTGCATGGCCCCTGATCTTTCTCGGGAAGGGGCCGTAATTGCATTAAAATGGCTCTTAAATGGCTATTTCAGGAAATAGAGGGTACTGGCCTTCTGTCCGGTTGTCCTGATGCTCTTGATCCCTTTGAGCGTGTTTCTCACTGCTGAGATGGGTGCGCCTGTCTTGGAAACAATTTCCCCGAATTTAATACCTGAAGTTGCTTCCTTGAGAATTTCTGTGACCGATACGGTGAGAGCGGCTTTCTCTTCTTCGGAAAGGCGGATGCGTTTACCCTCATTATCTGCCTTCTCGCCCTTGAGGTTCTTTCCTGTCAAAGCGGTGTATTCCTCTTCAAGCGCGGCCAGTTCCGCTTTCGTCTCCGCGATTTTTTTAACCAGCTCAGTGATGGCTTCCTGTTTGAGGGCTGCAATTTTCTGTTCGGCTTCCAGTTGGATGGCCTGAATTTTTTCCAGAGCGGTCGTTGCCATATGTTTTATTATAATTGAAAGAGAATATGATTTCGCATCAGATGATGCAATTTCTAGCATTTATAACGGATTTAAATTCGTTTGAATAAAAGCTAAAATATTCGTGTGAATTATTAAGGAAGGTTTGATGGATTTCAAGCGGAAATCCTCGGTTTTCTATTGCCTTAATTCCCAAATCACAATATGATTGAGGTTACAATTGAATATGTCACCAATAACTGAATCAAGAATAAAAGCTGGGGCGATGGATGTAGGATCCATTCTTGGCTTTGCTATTGATTCAAGGGGTGCCATGAAAACAATTGCCGATTTCAGGAATAATACAGAAAGGCTTGCCTTACTTTTCTATGTTAAAATGGAAATTGAGAGACTTCAGGCAGAGATACGATCGGAAATTCCCGGAGTATCACTTCCTCTAGGTTCGTAGCTTTAACCTTAAGAGGTCTGCAAAATCAGTGGCTTGCTGTCGGGTATGCTTCGGGAGGATGTTCCAATACTTTTGCGCTTCTGATGGGGGTACGAGAAACTTATAATGTTTCTTGATTACCTCAATGCTGTTTCCCATCTGCATGGCGATATGCCCGTAATCGCGCTTTAAGGCCAGGGAATATGATGCATAGGAGTGACGCATGATATCAGGCACCCAGACCTTATCCCCATCAGGATTCAAGCTCTTGTACTTGTAGCCCAATGCCGATTTGAACTGTTTGAGACGTTTCTGGATGTTGGTTGGCTTCAGAATTAGCCCCTTTTTCTGGCCTTTCCATTCCGACAGCCAATGAAGCAGCGTTTGTTCAATTTCAACATTTCGGCTGTCTTTGACCTTACTATCTGCGGCCCGGATCGTGATTTGTCTCTGAGGGAGGCTGATATATTCCCAGGTCAATAGCTCGGCTTCTGTGGGGCGCAATCCGCCGAAGCAACATACCGCGAAATACGGTATCAAGTCTGTGAACTTGGAATCTTCTTCCAGCTTTTGGAAAATTGCTTCTGCGTCTGCGATTGGTAGAATTTTGACCTCTGACTTCTCAACGGCAATTTCAATGCCTTTTATGGGATTTTCTTTGTAGTGATCGTTATCAACGACCCAATTGAAGAACTGGTTAAATCGGTTGCGGAGATTTTCTTTGCGCCGCTTCCCCGTTTTCAATTTCAGGTACTCTTCAATATCTGCCCTCTTTACCTCAGCGATCCTTTTAGCCGGGAGAATTTCTTTGAGGAGCTTTCCTGTCTGCCTGATGTCCCGGGCCGTGGTTTTCCGCAGAGCCTTGTTGGGATTGTTGATTTTGGCCTCCAACCACTTTTCTACGAGTAGTTCAACGGTGAGGCTGTTCTGTCGCTCTCGTTCCGCCTCCAGATGCTCAATGTAGAAACTCGTGGCGTCCGCGATGGTCTTTCCGAACACTGCCAGCCGCTTTTCCGATTGTAGCGCCATGACTCGCAGTTCAGGCCGAACAGCCATACCCTCAATACCCTCGGCTTGAATGCTCTGAGCCAGTTCTTTCGCTCGGGCTTCGGCCTTCTTCAGATCAATGAAGGATTCTCGCTTTCCGTTCGTCCCCTTTTTCCTTGCGTCTACCTGATACAGGGGCTTCCCTTTATCCATGTATCGGCGGATTTTCGGCCAATCTGAACGCAGGATATTTTTTCCTGTCGTTTTCAGTTTCATTGGCAAAAAGTCATCCGATATTGTCAAGCTGATGTCAAGTTGCCTGAATGCCGATTGCCGGAAAATTCTCGTAACTCGCTTGGGCTGAGAGAAAAGCTCCCATAATTCAACGGATAGAATAAAGGTTTCCTAAACCTTAAATCTGGGTTCGATTCCCGGTGGGAGCACCATCTTTCCCGTAGAATGGGACTTCACCGGATCGTGCGATTCGGATGTCGGGAGGGAAATCGTGCTCCATCCCCGACCCAATATCTTGTGGTCGGTGCTGCTTCGGGTCTTCCACAGCCCGTCTTTTGTGTGCATAGCGCACCGCTTTTCTTCGGCGAGTCAGCGTTCTTTTCGCCGGAATCTCTGAGTTTGAATCATCGAAAGTGGCGATTTTTGGACATGGAATACATCAGTTTTTCAACAAAAAGCGCATGATTTGATCAGAAATGATCATTTTGAAGAAAAACTTATAGTTTGCTTGACTCTGAAGAATATTTTGGGGCATATACAACATCTCGTGCAGGCGATGGTATGAACACACAAGATGTAGTGCCCCCCAGATCTTTAACCACAGTCGATCCTGTAGCCTCCATGCGGGAGTATCTCGACCGCAGTGATTGGCGAGTGAATGCAAATGCCAATCAGGGCTTCTCTCTGGGTGGCTTGGTTTTGAACGTCGCTGGCAAACTCACGGCGAACTACTGGCTTGATCACGTCTATCCGCCGGATATCGGTCGGGCCCATCGCCGCGGAGACATTCACATTCACGATCTCGACATGCTTTCGGGCTATTGTGCCGGGTGGTCGTTGCGCGCCCTGCTGGCGGAGGGTTTCAACGGCGTGGCCAACAAGGTCGAGTCCAGTCCGCCGAAGCACCTGCGCACCGCGCTCGGCCAGATGGTGAACTTCCTCGGCACGCTGCAAAACGAATGGGCGGGCGCCCAGGCGTTCAGCTCGGTCGATACCTACCTCGCTCCATTCGTTCGCTGCGACAATCTCGATGACGACACGGTGAGGCAGAATCTCCAGGAGTTTGTCTTCAATCTCAACGTGCCCTCTCGCTGGGGCACCCAGACACCCTTTACGAACCTCACCTTTGACTGGGTGTGCCCGGAGGATCTGCGCGACCAGCATCCGCTGATCGGCGGCAAGCCGGCGGATTTCGTCTACGGCGATCTGGCCAAGGAGATGCATATGATCAACCGGGCCTTCCTTCAGGTGATGGCCACGGGGGATTCGCTCCAGCGCGCTTTCACCTTTCCGATCCCGACGTACAACATCACGTCCGATTTCCCTTGGGAAAGCGAGACGGCCGATCTCCTCTGGGAGGTGACGGCGAAGTACGGGCTGCCGTATTTCCAGAATTTCCTCAACTCCGATCTCTCGCCGGGCATGGTTCGCTCCATGTGCTGCCGGTTGCAGCTCGATCTGCGAGAACTGCTCAAGCGAGGCAACGGCCTCTTCGGCTCCGCCGAGCAGACCGGGTCCATCGGCGTCGTTACGATCAACATGGCGCGCCTCGGGTATCTCCATCCGGGCGATGAAAAGAAGCTCTTCGCCTCGATCGACGTGCTCGTCGATCTTGCTCGCGAGAGCCTCGAGATCAAGCGCCGTGTCGTGCAGGAGCAGATGGACAAGGGCCTGTACCCGTACACCCGCCGCTACCTGGGCACCTTGCGCAACCACTTCTCGACCATCGGCATCAATGGCGTGAACGAATGCATCCGCAACTTCACCCGCGACGCCGAGAGTATCGCGACACCGGAGGGCAAGGATCTCGCCATCCGCATCATGGACCACTTGCGGGAGAAGCTCACGGAGTGCCAGCAAAAGACCGGTCACCTGTACAACCTTGAGGCCACGCCTGCGGAAGGCACGACCTATCGCTTTGCCCGGGTCGATGCGGCCAACCATCCCGGCATCATCCAGGCCGGTACCCCGGACGCCCCGTACTATACGAACTCGACGCAGCTGCCGGTGAACTCCACGGAGGACCCCTTTGAGGCGCTCGATCATCAGGAGGAGCTTCAGGCGAAGTACACCGGAGGCACCGTCTTCCACATGTACCTCGGCGAAAGGGTTTCCACTCCGCGCGCCTGCCGCGAACTCGTGAAGCGGGTGCTCACCAACTACCGCATCCCGTATCTCACCATCACGCCCACCTTCTCGATCTGCCCGACCCACGGGTACATCGCGGGGGAGCACCAATTCTGTCCAACCTGCGACGCCGAACGCCTCGCCGCCAAGCGCGCCCGCTCCCGAGTCTCTCTATCCACATCCACACCATGAACAGCAACATCCAACTCGAAGATCACGAACGTCAGCCGTGTGAAATCTGGACCCGCGTAATGGGCTATCATCGCCCGGTTTCCCAGTTCAACATCGGCAAACAGAGTGAGTATCGCGAACGCAGGCTCTTCCAGGAGCCAGCTCCAACACATGAAACCCTTAAGCACGCCGCCTAATGTAGAAACACTCCGCGTCGGCGGGATCGTACCCTTTTCGACCGTCGACTATCCCGGCTGGCTCAGCGCCGTCGTATTTTGTCAGGGCTGTCCCTGGCGCTGCCGCTACTGCCACAACGCCCACCTCCGCCGCTTCCGCAGCGGCACTGTCCCTTGGGACCACGTGGTGGAATTCATGGACAAACGCCGCGGTCGTCTCGAGGCCATTGTCTTCAGCGGCGGTGAGCCCACCGCCCAGCCCGGCATCGAGAATGCCTGCCGCACCGCCCGCGCACTGGGCTTCCGCGTCGGCCTTCATACTGCCGGAGCCTATCCCGAGCAGTTGCGCCGTTTGATCCCGCTCATCGACTGGGTCGGCCTCGACGTCAAGGCGCCCTTCGACGCTCGCTACGATGCGATCACGGGAAGGAAGAATAGCTGGAAAGCACCCCGCCAGTCTCTGGACATCATCCTGTCGGCCGGCGTCCCCTATCAGCTCCGCACCACCGTTCATCGCGGCCTGCTCAATCAGGAGGCGCTCGACGACATCAGCTCGACGCTGGCGCAGATCGGCACCCAGCCCACCCGTTGGCAGACTTTCCGCCCGCAGGGTTGCAAGGACGAGGAACTCGTCAACTGGGCCGGTGGACAGCCGGGTGAGGACTCCGCCGCCGAAGCCGAAGAGGAGCATCATCTCGAACACCACGAAGATCACGAACACCACGAAGAGCCCGAGCTGGTGGAGTAAACCGGCTCTGGCAGCCCTCGCGGATTAACACTTCGCGGTGCTGATCACGCTCAGAAAGCGAACCGGTGGTCCATAAACGGCCACCGGTCCGTGGGCGATCATGCCGTCAAAGTACAGGCTGTCGCCGGGATTCAGGCGATAGATTTCCTCGCCATGGCGATAATCCATCGCTCCTTCCAGCATGAAGAGAAATTCCTGCCCGGGATGGCGAAAGACATTCTGCCGGGGATCGATCGTTTCTGCCTCGATCGTCATCAGGTGCGGTTCGAAGTCCTTTTCAAATGGCAGGTCAAAGGCCAGCGACTCGTAGACGTGGCCGATTTTTGACCCTCTCCCGGCGATCGTCCGCCGGGCGTCCCGGGGAACCAGCACCGCGCGGGGTACGTCGGCGTCCTCCGAGAAGAGATCCCCGGGTGCGACACCCAGAGCGGCCGCCACTCGTGTGAGGGTGGAAATGGGGGCCGACACCTTTCCGTTCTCGATGCGGGAGAGCTGGCCCTTGGTCAGGCGGCACTGGGCGGCCATCTGGTCCAGGGTGACATTGCGCGACTCGCGCAAGGCCCGGATGCGGCGCCCGATGCGCTGTTCCCAGCTCTCTTCCTCGAGGGTTTTTACGACTTGGGTGCTGCTCAAGATGGTGCCCGGTCTATCTCCTGGCGCACGGCAGGGCGAGCACGAAACACACGGCCCGACTTGACCAGCCGCCCGGAACCGAGCAACTTTCCGTCCCTTGAGCTCGTTTCACCATCTCGACTGGGATCTCACGTTTTTGGCCGACAACCCGACGGTGCGGTCCAAGCGTTTCGGCATCCCCAAGGAAGCCAAACAGGTCAAATATCCGATCCGCCTGCTGCGGTATTGGTTTGGCTACCATCTGCTGCGTGAGGAGGCGGATCAGTCTCCCGGCACGCTGGATGTCGCCGAGATCGGCGTGCATACGGGCCAGATGCTGGAGTTTCTCAATTCCGTGCCGAAGCCCCCGCAGTTCGCCAGCTGGACGGCGGTCGATGCCGTCATGCTGACCGAGAAGCTCCGCAAGGCGGGCTACACCGATTTCTTCGAGGCGAATCTTGAGGCGCCGGATTTCGATCTTCCGCGGGACTACGATGTTGCTGTGCTCTTGCACATTCTTGAGCACCTGCATGACCCCGAGACCGCTCTGGTCAAGGTGGCGCAGCGTATTCGCCCGGGAGGCGCGCTGATCGGCGGTTTTCCTGTCGTCCCGCATCTCTTTGCCGCTACGCGGGAGAAGCAGGTGCGCAAGACCGCAGCGCCCATGGGGCATGTCAGCGTCTTTTCCCCGACTCGCGTCCGCCACATGGCGAAAAAAGCCGGGCTGGAGGTCGAGTTTATGTCTGGCGCGTTCTTCCTGCGCAGCAAGGGCAGTTCCCTGGAAAATTCCGAAGCCTGGGCGCGCTTCAACCTCATCTGGGGCGGGGCCTTCCCCGGCTGGCCCGGCGAGATTTACTGGAAGATGCGCAAACCGCGCAAGGCCGCTTAAAGTCGGCTACCCGTCGGATTTGCGCTGCCGCTCGCGGATTGCTTCGAGCTCCAGGACGGCGTGCAAGTCACGGGGACGGCCCATGGCCCGCTTGGCCTGAATGAGCGCGTCGATGGACAGCACGCGCATGGAGCAGCCGTCGATCTCAAGAATCTCACTTTCACGGCGACAGGCCTCGTAATCGCCGACACCTTTGATCTCTCCGAGGCAATCAAGCTGTCCCCAATCCGTGGTGAGATACAGGTTTTTCAGCCCCCCGCTCAGCGCCTGCTCCCGGGTGAAGGGCAACTTGGCCGGGGTCATGCGATGAACAGGATGAAGTTCCTCCAGCGCGGTATGGATGCGCAGGAGATTTTCGGAATCAACAGAGCAAACGACATCGACATCGCGGGTCATCAAGGCGCTGCCGTGCATGATGACGCTCAGTCCGCCAACAATGACAAAGCGAACGTCATGAGCGGCCAGTCTACTGCTGAGGCGGGCGAGTTCTTGCACGTGAGCGGGCGAGGGCGGCCTGGAGTTCGAGGGCTTCGTTCAGGGCGCGGTCGTTCTGACGCAGGCGTTCTTCGGGAGTGAGGGCAAGGTTGGCATCCAGAAGAGACAGGTCGATCCCATAGGCTTCGGCCCGTTGGCGGGCAGTGAGGCCATCATCGGTACGCCAGAAGCGTTCCAGCTCAGGTGGGAGCGTTTCCGATGGGTCCATTTCCGCCAGCGTAGCCTCTCTGGACCGCGGGTGCAATCCCCGGGCCACGGACCGGTTCTCGCGGCAAAAAAGCTGGGTGATTCCCGCCCGAGTTGCTAGCGTCCCCCGGTTCCGACGATGGGAAGGCTGTTTCGATATCGAGGCTGTCCTGCCACCCGCCCGCAGTTTCCACTTGCAGGCGGGCGACCCCGCCGCCACTTTGCCCCGCCCGTGATTCGTCTCCTCCTCGCATTTTTTGCCCTCATCATTCCTCTCCAGGCCGAGTGGAACGTCGTGATGTGCGATAATCGGCGGTACGTCTCCGTGCAGGACGTGGCGACTTTTTACCGGATGAATCAGCCGGTGGACCAGGGGGACAAGTTCCGCATTTCCGCCCCGGGCCGCAGTATCGAGGGGCAGGCCAACACGCGCGAGGTGTTGATCAACGGGGTGAAATACGTGCTGTGCTTCCCTGTGTTCAACCGCAACGGCCAGATTCTTATCTCCGCGATGGATGTGGTGAAGATCATCGAGCCCATCATGCGTCCGCAGAAGATTCAGAACGCCACGGCAGTGCGTACGGTGATCCTCGACGCCGGACATGGCGGGCACGACAGCGGGGCGCGGGGCCCGTACGGTTCGGAGAAGGACGCCACTCTCGACGTGGTGCTGCGCGCAAAGAAGCTTCTCCAGGACAACGGGTACCTCGTGCGATGCACCCGCGTCACCGACACCTTCATCCCGCTGGAGGATCGCGCGAGCTTCGCCAGCAAGCAGCTCAACTCCATCTTCATCAGCGTCCACTTCAACAAGAGCAACACCGGGGGCGGCACCGGCATCGAGACCTACTGTCTTGCGCCGCGCGGCGTGCCCTCAATGGACGAGGAAAACCTGAGCTACTCCGACTACAAGCTCTACCCCGGCCATGCCCGGGACCCGGAGAATATCGCTCTCGCCACCACTGTCCACGCCGCCATGGTGCGCTCGCTCGGCCTGACCGATCGTGGCGTGAAGCGCGCCAGGTTTCTCGTCATCAAGAACATCACCATCCCCGGCATCCTCGTGGAGGGCGGCTTCATGAGCGGATCGCCGGATGCCCGGATGATCGATACGGCGGATTATCGGCAAAAGATCGCCCAGTGCATCCTCGACGGCGTCAACCGCTACAAGCAGGCCGTGGCCGGGCAGACCGTCTACCAGACGCCCTCCGCCGTCGTCTCTGCGACCGACCCCACCAGCGTGCCGAATATTGACAAGGCCGCCGCCACTCCGACTCCCAAGCCGCCGCCGGTCGGGTCCAAGACTTCCATCGATTCCTCGGTCGTCCAGGCGCAGGAGGCTCTTCAGACTCCCAAGTCCGGAAATTAAGGTTGGCCTCGGTGGCAAGGTGGATAGCGTGTACCGGATGGATATCGAAGAACCGCGCGACCCTCGCCGCGATCCCATCGGAGTGTTCGACTCCGGCATCGGCGGATTGACCGTGGCCGCCGCGCTGAAGACTCTCCTCCCATCGGAGACGATTTTTTACATAGGGGACACGGCCCGAGTGCCTTACGGCGGAAAGAGTCGCAAGACGATCGAGCGGTACGGTGTCGAAATCGGCGGTTTGCTCCTCGCCGAGCAGGCCAAGATGATCGTCGTGGCTTGCAATACCGCCTCCGCCCTGGCGGTGCCGCGCATGAGCGATGTCTTCAAGGTGCCCATCCAGGGCGTGATCAACCCCGGGGCTGCCGCTGCAGTCGCCCATACCAGGTCGGGGCGCATCGGTGTGATCGGCACCCGCGCCACCATTTCCAGTGGAGCCTATGTCAAAGCGATCCACGCCATCGACCCCAAGGCGCGTGTCTTCAGCGAGGCCTGTCCGCTGCTCGTGCCTTTGATTGAAGAGGCCATGTTTGAGGACCCGATCACCGACCAGGTGCTTGAGCGCTATCTTGCACCTCTGCTGGCGCAGGATATCGACACGCTCGTCCTGGGCTGCACGCACTATCCGCTTGCTCGCGAAGCCATCGGCCGGGCTGCCGGGCCGGGCGTGACCCTGGTGGATTCCGCAGAGAATTGCGCCCTTGCGGTGAAGACCCTCCTCGAGGAACGGCTGCTTGGCGCTCCCGATGATCAACTGGGCCGCCTCGATGTTGCTCTCACCGATTCGACGGAGGGCTTTCTGCGCACCGCCCAGGATGCCCTCGATCTCGATATCGGGGATGTCCAGCTTCGCACCGTCCAGGCTGCGGAGTAATTCCAAGACGAGGGGAATCATCCGCACCCCTCACCGGCGCAGGTTTGCAGGGTTTAGTAGTACTCGATTTCCCGGGTGGTGATTTCCTTGGTGACGCCCAGCGTCTTCCTGCGTTCCGTGAGTTCCTTGGTTGCGCGCTGATCGGTCCAGTTGCCCTGGGAATCGACCGATGGGTGGCTGTAGGTATCGAGAGAGACGCAGTTCTGGTTTCTCATATCGTACTTCTCACCTGTGATAAATCCCTGCTCGTTCCAGGTGATGGTGATGATCGTCTCGGGCTTGCCGTTGCGGTCCGAGAACGTGATCTCCGTCTCCTGGCCCTTGGGATTTCTTTTCGTCTGGTACTGGGACTCCAGCTCCCCTTTGAGATCGTAATCGCGGGAGTATCCCTCCTTGCGGAAATTGTCGTATGTCGTTTCCTCCGAGATTCTCGTCCGCCCGCCCACTCCCGGGACTTCCTTGATCACGCGCCTCTGCCCTGGCAGCAGGCGAATCTTTGTGATGATGGGGTTTTTCCCGTTTTCGCTTTTTTCCTCCTGCACCCAGTTGCCAGCCGCATCGTAGGATCGTTTTGTCGTGGTCTGGGTATGATCGTCATGGTCGATCTCGGTCTCCTCGAGGAGATAGCCTTCCGGGTCAAAGGTCTGGGTGGTCTCCGAGACCAGATGCTCCTTTCCGTCTTCTCCGATCTCGGAGGTCTTTTCGCGGAGGATCTTGACGCTGCCAAACAGATCCTCCTGCCGGGTATCCGGGGCGACGAAGTCCCGGTACCTCGGCGCGTCCACGGCGAGGGCCGTGCCGAGGACGAATATTACAGCGGAGAAAGCGACAGCGGGCGTAAGGAGGCGGTGCATGGAGCGGCTCGGGAAATCGCTGTCATCCAAGCATAATGGAGGTCGCTCCAACCAAGAAAATTCCCCGGGCAGAGGAAGGGCCGTCAGCGGTTTTCCGCCGCCTGCCGGGTGAATACGCATTCTGCGAACCCCTGCGCGCCTGCGAGATTCAAAGCCTGTCGGCATCGCTCCCGCAAATCGCTGCCGTCTGGAGCAGCGATCACAAAAAGGGTCATGGACGAAACAAATTTCCGGGCGTCGATTTCCCCTCCCATGAGCGAATCGAGCGGCCTTCCCTGTTCCAGGTGGGCGGTTGCGGCCTGGAGGATATCGCCCAACCGCCGACCCAGGATCGGATGGATGGCATACCGGCGCGCCTCCTCCAGATCGCGAATCCCGTAAAGCTGGGCCATCGGGGAGGAGCCCAGCCCGAACAATTGAGGAAAGATGTACCAGATCCAGTGGCTGCGTTTGCGGCCCGCTTGCATTTCGGCAAGGGCCGTCGCGTAACCGCCGGTCAGGCGATCCTGGGCGTCGAGAAATCGGTCGATAGCAGTCATGGTCTGGGACGCGGGAAGGAGGGAATCGAAACTCCCGAGTTGCACTTTCCCGGAAATCTTCACATTCCAAGGTATGGTTCGCTACTTTTTATCGGCTGTTTTCCTGGTTCTGGCCGGGTCGCTCGCCTGCGCCCAGGTCCCACAGGCCCCGACGAAACCGCTGACCCGCAATGTCGAACCCGGCCTGGAACAGGCTGTAAAATGGCGGTGGATGCCTGTGCCGTCCGATGGCCCGGCGTGGGGCGAGACTCCTCCCTCTATTCCCCGCCCGGTTGCCACGCCCGTCCAGGATCTGTCGACTCCGACTCCCCAGTCCACCTACGAGGTGAAAAAGGGTGATGTGCTGGTCGTCATTGCCCGGCGGTTCGGGCTTTCCGCCATTCATCTCAAGAAGTTCAACAACCTCGATACCGACATGATTCGCATCGGGCAGATGCTGAACATCCCGACACCCGACCAGGCCCGCGCCATCGCGCCGCTACCCGCCGACATCCAGAAGGCTAACGCCGCGAAGAAGGAGAAGAAGGACCCCGCCACCGAGCAGCGCGACACCCTCATCCTCCAGATTTTTCTCGATCGCGAGGGGTACTCCACGGGGCCTATCGACGGCAAACCGGACGCCACGCTGACCCGGGTGGCCGAGCTGTATCAGGCGAATCACCCCGACGCCGCCACGCCTGCCGCGCTGTTGCAAAAGGCCAAGTCGGTGGTCGGCGACGCCATTTTCGGCCAGTACACGCTGCGCCCCGAGGATTACGAGTTCATCGTCACACCCAAGGCCCAGCGCGTCGAGGCGCCCGCCCCGGTGGGGACGAAGCCGCGCTCGACTACTGCGTATGAGGCCTTGATCTCGGCTCCCATGCTGGCCTATCGCGGCCCTTGGGAGTTTGTGGCCGAGCGGTTCCATTGCGACGAGGTCTTCCTTCGCAGCATCAATCCCGAAATCCAGTCCGTCCCGCAGGCAGGCACCACGTTTCGCGTTCCGCGAGTGATGCCCTTTGCCATCGAGGGCGCCCTGCGCCAGCCGCTCCAGCCGGAGCCCAACAGCGCCTATCCCGTCACCGCTGCCATCGAGGATCTTTCGCTCCTCAAGATCCGCCGCGGTGACGAGCTCGTAGCCGTCATCCCCGTGACCTCCGCCCGCCCGGGCCTGCGCGGTCGCGGGACCTGGACGATCCTCAATGCCGTTCCCCGTCCCCGCCTCGAGACTCGCCAGGAACCTACCGCAGCGGCGACTCCCGCGCCCCGCCTCTATGGCGCGGCTGAGACAGACCCACAGCCTGCCCCGACTCCTTTGCTGGAACCCCAATACCTCGCCGCCGGTCCCAACAACCCCGCCGGGATCATCTGGATCAATCTCGCCAAGTCCGACAGCACCGAGCCGCTGCCCTACGGGCTTCATGGCACCAGCATTCCCGACCAGGTAAAACTATACGACAGCATCGGCGGCTTCCGCATGGCCAACTGGAACATTGCGCGCGTCGCCCGGTTGCTTCCTGTCGGTACTTCCCTGGTCTGGACCCAGGCTGTACCGATGCCTGCGGCCCCGGCCAATGGTTCCGGCACCGTGCCCGTTGCTCCGGCGCAGATCGTGACTCCGGCTGAGCGTGAGACACAGGATGCGTTCGTTGTCCCGGAGCCTTCCCCGGCCACAGCCAATACGCCGCCCGTGCTTTAGGGCGCGGAGGAATGCGGGAGCGTCTGTTCGCCCAGCAGTTGGCGGAACGGGCTCGTGGGCGACTGGGATTGCCGGGCCGCGTGGACCAGCAACTCATGCAGGGAGTGAAATTTCTGCAAGGACCCCTCGCAGTGAAAGGAAGGCGAGATTTGCAGCGGGCTGTCGGCAGTGAAGCGCAGTGTGCCCTTGTCCTTCGTGAGATACACCAGGGTCACGGTGTCGGGCGGGAATTCCGCATGCGCACCGGGTGCAAAATCGCCCGGGGGAGATTTCACCACCAGCACGCCGCCCCGGAAGAATGGCCGGGCGCCCTTGAAACTGACGATCTCCGAGTACTTCATATAGAGAAAGACCTCGCCGGTCGGAGAGCTCTTCGCTCGGAAGCTTACATGGCGGAAAGCATAGATATAGTCCGCCTGTTCCGCCAGCGCCGCTCCGGACATCCATGACGTCGGCCTGGCGTGCAACTGCGCCGCAGCCAGCCATAGCACGGCCAGCGCGAGGGGAATTTTCATGGTTCGAGAGTAGCGTCGTACAACATTGCGGGAAAAGCGCGCAAGTTCCGGGTACGAATCAAATGGGCGGTCCGACCTCCTCAAAAAAAGCCTTGGTGGCGGCCTAAAAATTCGCAACGCGAGCAGGATGGAGTAGGGTTACGTATCATTACCTACCCCGATGAACGCTCGCCCTTACCCCCTCCGCGCCCTTGGCGTTTCCGCGATGATCTTCACCGCCTTCACGACTTCTTCGCAGGCCGCCCTCCTGGTTTATGAAGGTTTTAACTATTCCGCTGGTTTGGCGTTGAACACCATTACGCCCAATGCCAGCACAGCTGGCCTGGACAAAACCGTGGCGTATGCCGGGAATGGTGCGGTGAATTATGTGACGGGATCGGGGTTGACGTTTGGGGCGCTTACCACCAGCGGAGGCTCGATCAGCTCCGCCGCCAGCGTGACGGCGGTCGGAGCGGCCAAGCTGTCCCTCAACACCTATGTCGGCACGCTCTGGTCGAGTTATCTGGTGAGCTTTTCCAGCATCTCGAATACCGCCGTGGGCAATGGCGCCCTCACTCGCGTGGCGAACGACATCTCAAACAACGGGGAGCGGTTCAACTCCTATGCCGACTCTCGCATTCCCAGCGGGTCACCCTCGACAAACATCGGTATTGCCTACAACGCAGCCAGCAATATCACCGTGGGCACGACAGCCCTTTCGCTCGATACGACGTATATCCTGATCTCGAAGTATACGAATGTCGGATCGGCCGTTAACGCCGGCACGGGCACCGGAACGCTGTATGCTTTGAGTTTGAGCCAGTTCAACAGCTTCCTCAGCGCAGGCGGCGCGGAGTCCTGGCTGAATTCCGCAAGCATCGGCACAGGTGCGTCGAATGTCACCGGGCGTGTCTCCAGTACCAACAACGCCAACAGCACCTACCTCTTTCAGAGCGGCGGCTACGCCCAGTTTGTGAACGTGAACGATGGCGTCACCTTCGACGAGCTTCGTTACGGCAGTACCTTGGCGGACGTGACTCCTGTGCCGGAACCCGGGACGCTGGGACTCGCCGCTCTCGGTGTGGGGACTGCCTTCCTCCTCCGTCGCAAAAACGGTTTCCCTACAAGGGCGGCGGTGTAGCGAAGTGTTCCGTATTCTGGATCAGGTATTCGAAGGATTTTCGCAATTCAGACGACATCGTGTCTTTTCCCCGCTTCAGCGCTGCTTCGGCGAGCTCGTAGGCGTCGGGATCCTTGTCGCGGGACAGTGTTGAGAGAGCGAGGTATGCCGTTCTGATATCACTCGACCGGCTTTTCGCCACGAGCCAGTCACGCAACTCCTGATCTTCGAATCCGGTCATGAGGTCGAAAAATGCGTAGCAGTTGTCCGGCTGAGCGCCTGCCGCGTAAAGCAGGAGCTCCTTGAAGGACTGAAATCGGGAAATTGGGCCATCGTCTTGAAAGGCCGGACTAAACTGCCCTTCGCCATCTGTGGGAGGTTGAAGGATGCCCGATTCATTTTTCAAGAAAAGCAGTGATACTTCATTGTCCGAGAACTCCCGGGAGAATCCCTTTGGCAATTTTTGATCCGCGATGAAGTCCGGAATATTGAGGATAAACGCTCCGCTTTGGGGGAGCTGTTCGGCTCCCTTGAACGACTTGAGGTCGCTGTACTCGATCACGAGGACCATCTCTCCCGGCGAGGATTCCCGGGCTGTCCACTTGGTCATGCGCACAGCGCAGACGATATCGGAGTTGTCCCACATCCATTTTCCCGTGTGCGTGTTGTACGGGCGGCTGTGGGCGAAAGGCGATATCGCCAAACCCCAAAGGACCATGAGGAGGGAGGAAAGCCTCATGCGCGAAACTTAGCAAAACATGATCCCATTGGAAGCGTGCAAAACCTTCGCATGGATTTCCTTGCGGGAATCGAGGATTTCTTGCAAGGGCGAACGTCAGGGAGCATCGGCCGATCTTCGGATTCTGTCCTCGATATCACTTATCATTCCTGGCGAAAATTTGTCCCTGCATCGCTCCAGTGTGGCTTTGGCCAGCCTGGCGGCATCGGGGTCCTCGCCGTGAAAGAGAGACCTCAGCGCGAAATATGCCGTGTTCGGATCGGATGATCGGCTGATATTTGCCAGGCAGGCGCGGATTTCCGGATCATGAAATCCCGACATCAGATCGATAAAGTGGTGGCTCTCGGCCAATGGACGCCCTCCCGTGTAAATCAGCAAATCCTTGAGAGACCGAAGCTGGGACAGCGGGCCGTCATAAGCAATTGATGCGCTAAACTGCGCTTCGGCATCTTCCGGCGGGTGTAGTATTCCCGCCTTGTTGTTCAGGAAGAACAGGCTTACCCAGTTTCCGGGAAACTCGCGGGAGTAGCTGCCCGTTCTTTCGCCTGTAATACTGGGAAAAGTTACGATAAATCGGCCTTTTTTTTGGAACCATTCAGCTCCCTTGAACGACTGAAGATCTTTATATTCGAGAACGAGAGTGACTTGTCCCGAGTTGGATTCGTTGGCCGTCACTTTGATGATGCGGGTCGCGAAGACAAATTCAGAGTTTTCCCACATCCATGATCCGCGATGCGGGCTGTACGGTCGGCCATGCGTTGTGGTGGCGACCACTAATACGAGGAGGATCGTGAGGATGGAGGGAAGCCTCATGCCAAAGTCTTACCGGAAGAGGACGTGCCGGAAAAGATATAAGGTTTTCGTCAAAGGCCCTGCTTCAGATGCTGCTCGATGTCCAGTTCTGCGGAGTCTGGTTGTTCTTTCAAAAGTCGGAGGAGAAAGTCTGACTCTTCAACAAGGAGCATCTGGATATCCTTTGGAATGGGCTCTTCCTTATGCGCAGGCCTGATTTGCGGGCTTCGACGTGTCACCCGGTAAAGGGTTGTTGTGGTCAATCTGACTTTTGTGAAGTCGATAGTGCCGGTCTTTTCATTATACGAGTACGTTCGACGCGTTTCTCTTACCTCGACGAGATGGTTGTCATCGAAGGAGAACTCCTTGATGAGGTCGGAATTCGATAGACCGACTTCGACTCTGATGCTCTGAATGCTTCCTGCTGGAGAGGAGACAACCGTGAGATCTCCTCCGCGATCCGTGCCAGTGATCAGCAGATATTTTCGAACGAACTCGGGGGCCTGAGTGGAACCGTGCTTCAGAATGGATATGTGCGCGTCTTCTGTCGAATCCGATGCAGAGGAATTCGTGGCTCCAACTGCTCCGAGGGATAGCAATAACCAAAGCAGACGGATAGGCGGGAAGAGGCGGCTTCTCAGCATAAACGAGGCGACGCCAGGGCGAATAGAATCAGTATCGCACAGCAGGAGGCCGAGCAGATATTGCAGGCTCCAGGCGAGCCAGTCGGCTTGGCGGTTTTTCTCCATGAGGGCGGAGAAAGGAATGTGTCGTGCGGTTGCCGCGAAGGGCAGTGGTGTTGAAAAAGCCCTTCGCGAATTCGCTTCTAGGAGTTCAGGACGGCGACGCACTCGATCTCGACGTCGAAGCCGAGGAGTTGCGCGCCGACCGTGGCGCGGGCGGGTTTGGACTCGCCGAAGTGCTTGCCGTAGACCTCGTTCATTTCCTTGAAGGTCTCCGGGTTCAGTTCGGAGAGGTAGACGCGGCAGCTCACGACATCGGCTAGCGTCGCGCCCGCCTGGGCGAGGACGTTGCGGATGTTGGTGATGACGATCTCGGTTTGTTCCGCGACCGTGCCGCGCTGGATCTTCCCGGCGGCGGCGTCAAATGGCACCATGCCGGAAACGAAGACGAATTTCCCCTCTCCGACAACACCGAGAGAGTAGGGACCAAGGGCGGGTGGCGAACCTGCGAAGGCTGCAATGGGTGATTTCATTTCGCCTTCTTTTTACCGCTTCCCGAGAGCAAGGCAACTTCGCTGGCCTTGAGCAAACGCCATTCTCCGCATTTCAGGCGGCCCATCTCGACGGGGCCGATGCGGACGCGCATGAGGCGCTTCACCTCGTAGCCCATCTGGTAAAACATGAGGCGGATCTGGCGCTTGAGCCCCTGGCGCAGGATGACTTTGAGGTGCGTCGGGGCGATCACGTGCAGGCCCTCGACCTTGGCGCGGCCCTCCTCGGTCTGAAAGCCGCGGAGAAACTTGGGCTTCTGCGTGGAGTCGAAGGGCTTGTCGATCAGCACCTCGTACTCCTTGTCCACCTCGTGGGCGGGATGGGTCAGGCGCTGGGAGAGGTTGCCGTCGTTCGTGAGAAGAATGAGACCTTCACTATCCTTGTCGAGGCGGCCGACATGGAAAAGACGGCCAAAGTGGCCCGGGATCAGGTCAAAGATGGTCTTGCGGCCACGCTCGTCGGACCGCGTGCAGACGTAGCCACGCGGCTTGTGGAGCAAGAGATAGACCTGGGGGGCGGATCGGGCGGCCTTGCCAGCGACGCGAACCTCGTCCTCTGGACTTACGGTCGTGGCAAGCTCGCGGACGAAGTGCCCGTTGATCGAGACCTTGCCATCGAGAATGAGCGCTTCGCAGGCTCGCCGGGAACCATAGCCCGCGGCGGCCAGAAAGCGGTTGAGTCGCATTGCGACCTATTCTTCAGGCTTGGTCTTGGGCAGACCGATCACGCGCTGGCCTTCTGTGAACTGGCCGCGCTTCTTGAGGAGCTCGACACGCTCAAAGCGCTTGAGCACACTGCGCTTGGCTTTGATAGCGCCTTGGCCCTTAAGGCTGGGATGTTGACTCATAGGGCGGGAAAGTTTCGACGGAAATCCACGAAAAGCAACCGAAAACCGCTCTTTGGAGCGATTTAGGAAGAGGCGGTCGTGGATTCCCTTGATTATGAACGACTAGACGAGGCCGAGCTTCATGCGGCCTTCCTCGCTGATCATGGATTGATTCCACGCGGGGTCCCACACGAGCTCGACTTCGGCGTCTTCGATGCCATCGAGGGCGAGGATCTTGTACCGGGCATCGGAGGCGATGGCGGGGCCCATGCCGCAGCCGGGAGCGGTGAGGGTCATCTTGACCAGCACGGAGGCTCCGCCGGATTCCTTTTTGGTCACCTGGCAGTCGTAGATCAGGCCCAGGTCGACGACATTGACCGGGATTTCCGGGTCAAAGACGGTTTTGAGCTGGTTCCAGACAGCCTCCTCAAGCGGGCCGCTGATGGCGACTTTCTCGCTGCCTTCCTGGGTCGGATCGAGGCCGAGGGCGTCGGCGTCTTTGTACTCGATGCGGGCGAGGCCGCCCGGGGTGGCCACGGTGTAGGTGCCGCCGAGGGATTGGGTGATGATGACGTTCATCCCTGCGGGCAGCACGATCGGGTGGCCGCTGGGAATCTGGATCGCGTCGCAATCGCGCGACAGGGTGATTTCTCGGTGGTCCATGGTTATTTCTTGAAAGTGATTTTCAGCCCGCTCGTTTTTTCCTGCAGGCTGTCGATGAGGGTGGGGGCCTGCTGTGGGGCAGGCGTGGCCGGTTGGGATTCTCCGGCCAGGGCGTCCTTGAGCGCACCCTCGACGAGCTGGGCGCAGTGAATCTTCATGGGCGGGAGCGGCCCGAGCGGGGCGGAAAGATCCTCGCCGGAGAGCGAGAGTGCCTCGGTGGGCGTCTTGCCGCGGATCAGCTCCGTCGCCACGCTGGCGACCGCGATGGCGGTCTGGCAGCCGAAGGTCTGGAAGGTCGCCTTGTCGATGACCTTGCGACCATTCTCTTCTTTAAACTTCACCCACATGCGCAGCATGTCGCCGCAGCCTTCGCTGCCGACCGTGCCCACGGCATCGGCCTCGGTCATTTCTCCCACATTCTGCGGGTTGCGCAGGGCTTCCTGGATTTTGGCTTCGAGATCGTCGCTCATTCGAGTGTGTAGCGGGGGAGGGTTGAGTCCACCTCCAGGCTCCAGGCGTCGATGCCGCCCCGGAGTCCCTTGACCGTGGTGAGACCGTGACCAGCGAAATACGTGGTGGCATCGAGCACCTTGCTGCCCTGGTGGTCGATCAGGATGACCTGCCTTCCGGTCGCGGCCGTGCCGAGCACCTCCTGCATGGTCTCCTGGGTGAACTTGCGGGAACCCGGGATGTGCACGGCGTCAAACTCCTCCTGCGTGCGGATGTCGATGAAATCGGCTTCGCCCGCTGCGAGGATCTTCGCCGCCGCGGAGGGCTCGACGAGGAGTTTTTTGTCCTCTTCCCAGGCGAGGCGCACGTTTTCCAGCACCTGCTCGGGATCGAGACCGCCATTGCGCTCGCAAACCTGCGCCAGGGTCTCGTCCGGGCGGAAGCCGCAGCTCTGGCAGCCGCCGATGTGGTAGTGCCGGAAGAGAGCTCGTTGAGCCCCGGGGAACTCCATCAGGAGCTCCTGCATCGTCATGTCGGATTGCACTGCCATTCCCACAGCCTAGGTGGTTCAGCGGTGATTTCAACACGCGAGGAGAAAGAACTCGCTCCCGGGCGCCGCTTTTCTGAAAACGCTCTAGCGCCTGTCCGACATCCCGCTATGCTGCCGCGATGAAGTTTCGAGCGTTGGGCGAAGCCCGATGGATTTTGGGCATTCTTGGCGTGTGCTGGATCGCGACGGTCCTGCTCTTCCCCATCCTGTCTATCGTGGTGGCGCTGATGTTCCTGTTCTCGGTCTACTTCTTCCGCGACCCCGAGCGCCAGCCGCCCGCCGATCCGGAGCTGGTGGTGGCCCCGGCCGATGGCCTCGTCGTTCAGGTGGAGGAACTCGATGAGGCCGAGCACCTGAATACCAAGGTCAAACGCATCGGTATTTTCCTCTCCGTTTTCGACGTCCACGTGAATCGCAGCCCGATCGAGGGCGAGGTCGTTCACTCCGAGGGAGCCAAGGGGCGTTTCGTAGACGCACGTAACCCGGCCTCATCCCAACTCAATGCCCGCCGCACCTGGGTCATTAGCGGGGCGCAGGGCACTGTGATTGTGAGGCAGATCACGGGCGCCATCGCCCGCCGTATCTGCCCGTGGAAAGTCGTCGGCGATCGCCTTGAACGCGGGGAGCGTTTCGGTATGATCCGCTTCGGCTCCCGTACGGAAGTCGATCTGCCACTGGAAGCGGAAATCCTCGTGAAGAAGGGTGACCGGGTCAAAGGGGGCGAGACGGCGGTGGCCAGGTTGAGCCACAAAGCCAAATGACATCGCCCCGGGAGCCCAAGGTGTACCTCCTGCCGAACCTGATGACGGCAGGAAACCTGTTTTGCGGATTTGCCGCCGTCCTGCGGCTCATCGAGGCGGCTCTCGTCCTGGACAATGGCGGCTCGGTCGTCGCCCAGTACCACCAGGCGATCCTCTTCATTCTCGGCGCATGTGTCTTTGACCTCCTCGACGGGCGGCTGGCCCGCCTCGGGGGCAGCGAGAGCGCCTTTGGCCGGGAGTTTGACTCCATCGCGGATATTGTGTCCTTCGGCGTCGCCCCGGCGCTGATGGTGTACCAGATGGTGCTCCGCGATTTTGAGGGCAACATCGGGTGGCTCATCGCCTTCGTCTACCTGCTTTGCGGCGCGCTGCGTTTGGCGCGGTTCAACTGCTACGCCCAGACCAAGCAGCCGAACGATCCGCCTTCCGACGAATTCGTCGGCTTCCCGATTCCCGCCGCCGCCGGGCTCATCGCCTCGCTCACGCTCTTCATGCTCTGGCTCCAGGAGGGCGAGCGCACCATTGGGCAGTGGAAGTACGCGCTCGCCGCGCTCATGCTCTTCCTGTCGTTCATGATGTTCAGCCATGTGCGCTATCCCAGCTTCAAGGGCCTCGGCTGGCGTTCGCAGCGCTCCATCCCTCGCTTCCTGGTCATCATCGTGATCATCGTCTTCAGCGCGGTGAACTACCAGTGGATGCCCGCGCTGATGTTTGTCCTCTTTCTCATCTACGGTTTTGTCCGCCCGTTTATTTCCAAGGCGTGGCGGCGCGAGATCGAGGAGGATGAGGGCGACAGTCCGGACCTCCCGGCGGGCAACGGGAAGTAGCCTCTAAAACGCCACGCCGATGGCGAAGTTCCACGCTCCCTGTGCCTCGCCATCGCGAGGCGAGGGATTCAGTCCGTAGTCGAGCCGGATCGAGCCGATCGGGAGATTGTACCGCAGCCCCGCACCGACCGCGTACCGCATGTCCTCGAGACCAAAATTTGCCGCGTCTGAGATGACATTGCCTGCATCGGTGAAGACGGCCCCGAACAAATCGCCGATGATCGGGAAGGTGTACTCCAGGTTGAAGACGGTGAAAGCCTCTCCGCCGAGCGGATACCCGTTCTTATCGCGAGGCCCGAGGGTGTATTCCGAAAAGCTCCGCACCGTGGTCGCGCCGCCATTGAAGAACCGTTCGTCGATGGGCAGCGCCTCATCGGTGAGCGAGGAAATGATCCCTCCTCGCGCTCCGATAGCGAGGGACGACCGCGCCGTGATCGGCACGTAGTAGGAGAACCGTGCGACACCCCGGATGTAGGCGACGCTGCCCAGGCCGGTTGGCGCAAAATCCACCGCCGAGGTGAAGATGTATCCGCTGGTCGGAAGGGCCTTGTTGTTCCGGTAGTCCAGCGACTGGGTCAGGCCGATGGCAAAGAGCGGGTAGCTTTCCCTCCCGACCAGACTCTCCGGTGTGATCAGGATGTTGGACGTGCGGTTGTATTCCGCCAGGGCAAAGGCCGACACCTGCCAATGATCGGTGATGTCTTTCTTGATCGAGGGGCGGAAGCCCAGCTCGTTCTTGGTGAATCCCCGCATGTCCCGTGTAATCCCGTAGGCGCGCACCTCCAGCTCGTAATCGGTCTCCAGGAACCAGGGGTCGGAGTATTTGATCTGCCCGTTGTAACCGCGCTGGTTGATTTCTGCCTCGATGGTGAGCGGGCGTCCGGTCCCAAAGAGATTGTGATCGGCGTAGCTCAGGCTGACGATGCCGCCATCGTAGGTGGCGTAACCGACGCCGATGCCGAACTCGCGGGGCTTGGCCTCATCCACCGCCACGTCGAGGCGGAGCTGGTTGCCATTCACGGGGGTGGGAGTGATGCGGACATTGCGGAAGAGCCCCGTGTCGATCAGCTCGCGGAACCCGCGATCCACCCGCGCCGGGTCGTATGTCTGGCCGCTCAGGCTGGCGAGGCGGCGTTGAATGAAGGCTGTCTTCACTCCGCTGTTGCCCGTCACCGCGACGCCATCGAAGAAATATTTGATGCCCGGCTGGAGCTGGATCGTGATTGGCACCACACCAGCCTTGGCCTCCATCGGATCGCCAGAGGCTTGCACCGTCGCGGTGAAGTACCCTCGCTGGCGGTAGTAATCCTCCAGTGCCCGCTCGGCGGCGAGGAGGCGGCCGGGCGTGAAGATGTTCTTTGTCTGTTCGGCCACCGCCGCCAGCAGATCCTCCCGGGGAAACACCAGCGGCCCTTCAAACTTGATCGTGCCAAAGCGGTATTGGGTGCCCTCGGTGATCTTGAGCGAAATGTTGGCGACCGTCCCGTCGTCGATGAAGGCCGGGTCCGGGTCGGCAATCTCGGCATCGAGATAACCCTCCGAGGCATAGAGCCGACGGACCAGATCGACGCCGGACCGGATATCGACATCCACATAGGGCAGGCGCAGCACGTCGCGGATACGTGGGAAGCGCTCGCGCGTAGGGCCGAGGAGATACTTTTCGATCGTTTCCGAGTCGTAGGCGTTATTTCCCATGACGGTGATCTCACCCAGGTGCACGAGCGGGCCTTGATCGACAGTGAGACGCAGTTGCCAGGGGCCGGTGATGGTTGCGGTCACCTCGGCATCGGCGTAGCCATTCTTTCGATAAAACGACTCGAGGAAAAATCCCGCGTCGTAGGCGTTGGGTTCATCCAGCCCATACTTCTCGATCTCGCGCACCTGCCGGTCGATGCCTTCGCGCAGTCTCCGCTCGGGGAAGGCCGTGGCCCCGACAAACTCCACCTGCAACCGGCCATTTACGCGCGGTCGGGATTCCTTCTGCAACGGCGGCAGTGCGTCCGGCGCGGTCGGGTGCTCGAGTTCCGGCGGCGCATCGGTTTGGGCGCTGGCCGGTCCGGCGCAGCCCAACAGGACGCCCAGCAGGAGGGGAAGCGCCCTCTTCATTTGAATCGCAGCAGATACTTCACCTGCCCCCGGAAGTTGCCGCCCACGTCGACGCCGCCGACGAGTGCGAGTTGGTCGCTCAAGGGAATCCGCACGCCGGCGCCCTGCTTGCCAGTCTTGGGATCGGTCATGCCGACATCAAACTGGAGGCGGCTCAGGAAGCTGTCATTCGCGGGCGGGCTGTTGCGGTGGAAGATGCTGTTGTACGCCTTTTGGAAAAGGAGGATGGCGGCGCGCCCGGCCACGGCATTCGGGTCGCTGGTCAGTTCCCGCGTCGTCATACCGGTGGCGATGAGCGAGACGATCTCGGATTGCGGCAGCGGCGGATCGCTGGTGAAGATCGCATTGGGTGAAGTGATCGGCCCCTGTACGGTGATGCGCACGTCGTAATCGCGGATCGCCGAGGTGCCGCGAATGTCGAGCTGCGGAATGAACGGCTGCTCGGGCCGGAAGAAAATCGCACTGTTGCCAACGTCGAGTCGGCTGAAAGGGAGCGAGGCGACCAATTGGTCAATCCGCACGACCCCATCCGCCCATGGCCGCAGCCCGGTGCCGCCCAGGCGCAGATCGATCGAGATTTTGCCATTGGCGAGGTTTCCCTGCACGAGGAACGGATCAGCAGTCCGGACTCGGACATCGAATGTCCAATCCCTCAGGGGCGGTCGCGGAAAGCTTACAATCGCAGGCTCTTCTGGAGGTTGGGGCGCGGGGCGACCCGGCAGGCCGATGGGCAGGATGTCGATATTCCGGAAGAACCGGCTGCGGGTGATCGCGACGTCGCCTGCGAGGCGACCGGCATTAAGCGGGCCGGTGATGCGGAGGCTGCTCGTGATACGTGCGGTGACGTCATCGTTCTGCATCACGAGGGCGTTCACCGTTCCGATACGCAGGTCGAGGGTGGGATTGTCGAGCGGGGCGAACAGGACATTTCCGCTGGCGTTGAAGGAACCGCCAGCGATTCCGCCCCGGCAACGGGTCACGGTCATGCGGTTTCCGGCGAAGTTCAGCAGGAACGACGCGTCATTGACCGGAGGCAGGCTCGGGTCAGTGAAGCGGAGCGTGGAAAGATCCGCCGCCACGCTGCCGGAGAAATTGGGCTGCGCGAAGGTCCCCTCGACGCGGACATTGGCCTCCGCCGTTCCCCGGCTCTGGCGGATGGCGGGGACGAGGGCGCTCAGGACGGCCAGAGATGATCGTGGAAGTGAGACTCCGAGCTGGATGGGCGTCGAGGGATCGATGGCGTTTTCCCTCCGGATTTTTACGAGATCGAGAGGCACATCGCCGGTGATGCGGAGCGGCTGGATCAAGGGCTGGCGGAGCTCTCCGGAGAGGCCCAGCCGGTCATTGCGCACGGTCGCGTTGAGGGTTAGATCGGCCGGAGCGAGATCGGGCGTCGCCTGCGAGCGCACGCCGGTGGCGCGGAGGGCGAGATTGGCCTCCAGGTCGTCGATGGTGCCGCGCCCGGTGATGGTCATATTGACGATCCCCCGCATCGGAGCGGGATTCTGACCGAGCTGGGTCAGGAGACGCTGGAGGTCGAGATTGTCGGTGCGGAGGTTGAGCGCGACGGGCTGATCGTTGGGAATCAGCAGGTCCGGATTCTGGAGGTTTGCGAGATCGAGCGGCAGGGAAAGAGTGCCTGCCAATACGGTGAGTTGCTGCTGGCGCACCAGAAGATTGGTGACGCTGAGCACCTTGTCCCGCCAGCCGAGGGCGAACTGCGCGGAGGCCAGGCTGCTGGACACACGGAAATCCGGGAGGCTGATCGTCTCCGGCGTGTAGGTGGCGGAGAACCTCGCCGCGATATTGCGTTGATCGGCATACGTTCCGTTGGTCAGCTCCAGCGAGGCCTGGCCGGAATGGGCTGTTTTCGTTCCGGTCCCCTGCCACTGCATGGCCAGCGCGCCGCCGAGCTCCGGCGCATCGGGACCGAGCAGCGGACGGAAGACCTCGAGGTTTCGCAGCGCGATGTCGAGGCGTCCCCGGTAGGCGAAGGGATCAGTCAGATCCGCCTCGCCCTCTGCGGTGATCGTGTTGCGATCATCCACCACGAGCGAAAGCTGGCTCAACGTGGCGTGGTTGTGCTGGACGGCGATCTTTGCATCCAGCGAGCGAACCGGTACGCCCTGCGCACGAATCTCCCGCCCCTCGATCACGAGATCGCCGGAGTAGGCGCCCTGGGCGATTTGCGCTTGTCCGTCTGCCTTTAAGCGTCCCGCCAGCTCCGCGCCGCTCTCCGGCGTGACAAAGGCGTTGAGCTGGGGCGCGTCGATGTGAAATTTCGCGCTGCCCGGCTGCGCCGTCCAGGAGGCGAGATCGTCGGGCAAAACATACTCGCCCTCCAGCGCGACGCGGTTCCCGGATTTCTCGACCGTGAGTTGCGTGAGTCGCACGGCTCCGTCCTCGGTTTTGACCGCGAGCGCGATCTGGTCGGTGGAGTAGTCGTTGATCTTCGTTGCCGCAATGCTGCCTTCCAGAGCAGCCTTTGATCCCGCAAAGACCGGCCCTTCGACCTGCAGATCCTTCTCCACCGAGAAGGTGAACTGGCTGCCCAGAGCCTCGATATCGCCAGCGGTTACACGGTCGGAATCGAGCTTGCCTGCGACTTTCGCCAGATGGCGGTCGAGGGTGAACTTGGCATCCAGCTTCGCAGTTCCCGAAACTGGCGCGGAGTCCGACCAGAGCGCGGCGAGGTCGGGGAGATTGGCATTCAACACGCCCTCGGCCTTGGTCTCGATGAAGCCGTCCAGCTTGGCGGGAAGAGCCGTCTCGGCATCGAGATGAATCGTGTTTCCGGCGCGCGCCTCCACATTGGCAGCCGCCTTGGCATGGGCATTGGCAAACTCCGCCGCGACCGTGACATTGCCTGCCTGGATCGCGTCGGCCGTCACTCCCGTGAGTGCCACATCCACTTTCCCGGTCCAGCTCTCGGGCTTCTCCGGCAGGCCATCGAAGGCGACATGCACGGAGGGAATCTCCGCCTGCACGGGAAGCGCGAGATTCAGGTAGGCGCTGAGGACGTGGAGGGACAAGCCGGTGACATCGAGCCGGAGGGCCAGCTTGTTCGTGTCGTTCAGGTCATCAACCTTGGCGGTGAGTTTGGTGCGACCTTGGAACAACGTGCCTTCAAAACCCAGCCCGAGCTGGTTTTCATCCAGCCGCGAGGCATCGAGATTCAAAACATCGACAGCGATTTCCGGCCCAACGACGAGATTCTTCAGGAAAAGATTTCGGTCGCGAAAGGTCGTCTCCGCCGAAATATCTGTCCATCTGCGTACTCCGGGAATGTCCAGCGTCTTGATCGCGAACGTCCCGGTCCGGTCGGGCAGGAGGGTGAAAGTGAAGCCCTCCAGCTTCGTATCGCCGCCGGGCGCCTGGGAGACGAAATTCCCATTCTCGATGCGGAGGATTTCCGGGAACAGGGCGGGGAACTTGAACCGCTGCGGCTTTTCCTCCTTTTCCGGCGGGAGTGGCTCGGCGGGTGTGAGGCCGATGAAGGCGTCCTTGATCTCGACGGTTTTGAGCAAGGCTGGCAGCCCCTTCCGAAAAAGTCCCCACAGGCTGTATTGCAGGCGGATCGTGCCGATTTCCAGTTGGTCGATGGGCCCGGGTTCCGTGGGCACGGCCTTGAGCCGGGTGAAGTAGAGACTGGAGAAAATCGACCCGCCGATCTCATAGGTCAGGTCGAGGTGCTGCTGCTTGGCCGCGCGAACGATGAAGTACCGCGATCCCTCGAAAATGATCGGACGGTGAAAAATCGCCAGCAGCAGGAACAGGGCGAGCAGCACGAGCAGCACCCGACGCAGCCAGCGGCGGCGCGGCCTGCGGACGGGCGGTTTTTGGGGATCGGGTGCTGGCGTTTCTTCGGACACGCTAGGCGGGCTGGGCCGGGTGGCGTTTCTTTAAGGGAATCATCGGGTGCTTGCCAGCATGAGCGGTGCGCCGGTTTTCCCCCATCGGGGAGTTTCCGCAGGGAGCGGTCAGGCGGTTAACCTCGCAGGGCTTCGATTTCGGCTGCGGCGTCGGATGCCTTGAAGACTGCCGTGCCTGCCACGAAGACATCGGCGCCCGCCTCGCGGGCGATCTTGGCTGTCGCGGTATTGATGCCGCCGTCGACCTCGATATGGAAATCCGCCAGCCCTTTGGCCCGCCATTCGGCGGCGGCGCGGACTTTCTCCAGCGTCTCAGGAATGAACGGCTGGCCGCCGAAACCGGGGTTTACCGTCATGACGAGCAGGATGTCGAATTGCCCGATGTACGGCTTCACCGCTTCCAGCGGAGTCGGAGGGCTGATGGCCAGCCCGGCGAGACAGCCGGCGGCGCGGATGCGGGAAAGAGTATGCGCCACGTCGTGGTCGGCCTCCACATGCACGCTCACGGAATCCGCCAGCGGGGTGTACCGGTCGAGGTAGTGGTCCGGGCGCGTGATCATGAGATGGACGTCGATGTGCTTGTCGGTATGGCGGGTGGCCGCCTCGACGAAGGCCGAGCCAAAGGAGATGTTGTCGACGAAATGGCCGTCCATGACGTCGCAGTGAATCCAGTCGCCGCCCGCCTCGGAGATGCGGGCCACTTCCTCACCCAGGCGGGAAAAATCGGAGGCAAGAATCGAAGGTGCAATGATCGGGGTGCGGTCAGCCATGGGGATGTGATACTGTGCCGCGATGGATTTCGCCAGCGATGAGTTTTACATGGGGGAGGCTCTGCGCCTCGCCCGCAAGGCTTTTGCCGCCGAGGAGGTGCCGATCGGGGCCGTGATCGTGCGCGAGGGACAGATCATTGCCCGGGCCTGGAACCAGGTGGAGATGCTCAAGGACGCCACCGCCCACGCCGAGATGCTGGCCATCACCCAGGCCGAGAGCGTGGTCGATGACTGGCGGCTCAATGATTGCGACCTGTACGTAACGAAGGAGCCGTGCCCGATGTGCGCCGGGGCGCTCATCCATGCGCGCCTGCGCCGGGTGATCTTTGGCTGTATCGATGCGAAAAGCGGCGGGGCAGGAGGCCTTTTCAACATCCTCCAGCATCCGCAGCTCAACCACCGCTGCGAGGTGCAAAGCGGAGTGCGCGGCGACGAATGCGCGGGGATTCTCCGCGAGTTTTTCCAGATTCGGCGCGCCGCCGCCGAGCAAAGGGCCGGGGAAAACTCCGAGTCCTAAAACGGCCTTGGCCGTGGTCGTCGGGATGAAGGACAACCACGGCGATTCGGGCCGCGAAATTTTCTGCCAGCGAACCTGCGCGCATCAGTGGCACGCGCGGGCTCGGGAATGATTGTCTAGGTGTGGGCGAGCTCTTTTTCGGATGCTGCCACCAAAGCCACTTCCTCTTCCGGCGCCTGGGCCACGAGCTTGTTGCGGCTGTAGAGCGCGAAGAAAAGCAGGGCCAGCACGAAGAAGATGGCCGTGCCGATGACTGCCGGGCGGTTGCTCTCCACCGCGAGGGTGGCCGCAATCGCGAGAACCGACAGGACGACGCCGATGATCGCGCCTGCCAGGCCCAGCGGGCTCTTGTACGGGCGCTTCATGTTGGGTTTCTGGATCTTCAGCTTGATGTAGCAGAGCATTACGACGGTATAGGAGATCACCGCGCCAAAGACCGACATGCTGAGCAGAGCCGCACCCACGGTGGCGCTGTACTGCTGGCAAAGCCAGGCGATGATGAAGCCCACGACACCACTCAGCAGCAGCGCACGATGCGGGGTGTGGGTTTTCTTTCCCGTTACGGAAATCCAGCGCGGATAGTAACCCGAGCGCGACAGCGCAAAGAGCACGCGGCCAGCTGCATAGATAACCGTGTGGAAGCTCGCGATGAGGCCGATCAGCGCAATGATCGTGAAGAGCGCTGTCGTGATGGATTCGCCAAAGATGGCCTTGAACCCATCCGAGAGCGGCGCGGCCGAGGCTCCGATGGCGGCGGCTCCGCCTCCCACGCCGGAGTTCAGGATCAGCGTGGCGAAGGTCAGCACGATTAAGGTGCCGATGCCATAGATCAGCGCCTTGGGCATATTGGTCACGACCTCCTTGGTTTCCTCCGCGGCCAGGGGCAGTTGCTCAATGGCCAAATAAAACCAGATCGCGAAGGGAATTGCGGCAAAAACGCCAAACCATCCCTTGGGCAGGAAGGCGCTCTGGCCCGCATCCGCCGGGACATTCATCAAAAGTTCCGGTTTGAACGAACCCGAACCGAGGGCGGTAACGTAAAACGCTGCGAGCACCACCATGGCCAGCGCGGTGACGGCGAGGCCGACCTTGAAGGTGAGTTCCACCCCCACGATATTGAGGATCAGGAACACCGCATAAAAGCCGCACCACCAGACCCAGAGCGGGACGGCGGGCAGCAGCTGCGACATGTAGCCTCCGATAAAGAAGACAATGGTCGCGGGCGTAAGCACATACTCGATGGTGTCGCTGATCCCGACAATCATTCCGCCCCATGGCCCGAAGGCATTGCGGGCAAAGGAGTAAAACCCTCCCGCATGCGGCAGCGCCGCCGAGAGCTCGGCGATGCTAAAGACCATGCAGACATACATGACGGTCATCAGCACTGTCGCAATCGCCAGTCCTCCGAACCCTCCGGCCGCCAGGCCCAGGTTCCATCCTCCGAAATCGCCGGAGATCACCGCCCCAACTCCGAGGGCCCATAGCATGATCCATCCTGCGCTTTTTCTTAGCTTTCTCTGCTCGAGATAGCTTGCATCCACGTTCTCGTACCGCACTCCTGTCGGGGCTTCCGGTATCGCTCCACTCATATGATTTCCATTGTAGGTTGATCGCCCAAGGATACGGCGTTCAGGCGAATGGTTAAGGTAACGAGTCCGTGAGACGAGCATTAGCAATGCCAATGCTCGGAGGGCCGGATGAAATAACAGCGGCGATTAGCAAATGAGATGGCATCTCATGATGCGGACGATTTTCCCGAGATTCCATGGCACGGGAGGTGCTCGCTTGAAGAACCCGATGGCCTATCATTTGCAGCTTGGGAATACGTCATGGTCCTTCCGTGACCTTAAGACGTTGATGGCCAAGGCCACGCCATTGCGCTCTGGCGATCAGCTTGCGGGAGTCGCGGCTCAATCGATGGAGGAGCGCGTGGCCGCGCAGATGCGGCTCGCGGAGGTTTCGCTCCAGACCCTTCTCGAGGACCCGCTCATTCCGCCGGAGGAGGATGAGGTGACCCGGCTAATCCTGGAGACGCATGATGCGGAGGCGTTCCGTCTCGTGTCGCATCTCACCGTGGGGGAATTCCGCGAATGGCTGCTGGATTACGAAACCGATGGCGAAATACTTGCCCGCGTCGCGCTCGGAATCACGCCGGAGATGGCGGCGGCGGTTTCCAAGGTGATGAGCAACCAGGATCTCATCCTCGCCGCGAGCAAGATGCAGGTCGTGACCAGATTCCGAAACACCGTGGGTCTGCCGGGGCGGCTCAGTGTGCGGCTCCAGCCGAATCACCCAACCGATGATCCGCAGGGCATCGCGGCTTCGATTCTCGATGGGCTCTTGTATGGGTGCGGCGATGCCGTCATTGGGATCAATCCCGCCACGGATAATCCCGCAGCCTGTGCGTCGCTCATGCGGTTGATGGATCGCATCATTCAGGAATACGAGATTCCCACCCAAAGCTGTGTGCTCACGCACGTGACGACCACGATGCAATGCATGGAGCGCGGCGAGCCGGTCGATCTGGTCTTTCAATCCATCGCGGGCACGGAGGGAGCGAATGCCAGCTTCGGCGTCACGCTGAAGCTCCTGCGCGAGGCGCGCGAGATGGCGCTTTCGCTCGGGCGAGGCACGGTGGGGGACAATGTGATGTATTTTGAAACCGGGCAGGGCTCCGCGCTTTCCGCCAATGCTCACCATCATGTCGACCAGCAAACCCTGGAGGCGCGCGCGTATGCGGTGGCGAGGGAGTTCCAGCCGCTGCTCGTTAACACTGTGGTCGGCTTCATCGGCCCGGAATACCTCTACGATGGAAAGCAGATCATCCGCGCCGGGCTGGAGGATCACTTTTGCGGCAAGCTCCTCGGCGTGCCTATGGGATGCGACATTTGCTACACAAATCACGCGGAGGCCGACCAGGACGACATGGATGTGCTGCTCACGCTGCTGGGCGTGGCCGGGTGCAATTTCATCATGGGCGTTCCCGGCGCCGACGACATCATGCTCAATTATCAATCGACCTCCTTTCATGACAGCCACTACCTCCGGCAGGTGCTCGGCAAGAAGCCCGCGCCGGAGTTCGAGCAGTGGCTGAGAAAGATGCAGATCTTCAGCGAGGAAAACCGGCTTCGCCAGATCGCTTCGTCCCACGCCTTGCTGCAAGCCCCGGAAGCCGCCCTGCCCGCCCATGGGAACCGCTGATCCCTGGCCGCATTTGCGGACGCATACGGCGGCGCGCATCGCGCTCGGTCGAGCGGGAGCGAGTTTGCCCACGGCTCCGTTGCTGGACTTCAAGCTGGCTCACGCGCGGGCAAAGGATGCGGTGTTGACGCATTTCGATCCCGAGCAGCTCGCCGCGCAGCTTCGTCCGCTCGATCCCGGCCTTCTGATCGTGGAGAGCGAGGCGCATGATCGCACGACGTATTTGCAGAGGCCGGATTACGGGCGGCGGCTTTCCACGGAATCTGCCGAATTGCTTTCCTCTCGCGCAATGATGCCCGGGCCGGATCTGGTGATCCTCGTTTCCGATGGACTTTCCACCACGGCGGTGATGACGCAGGCGCTGCCGGTGCTGGCGGCCCTGCTGCCGATGTTTCGCGACGCGGGCTGGACGCTCGCGCCTCTGCTGGTGGTGAAACACGGGCGGGTTGCGATCCAGGACCAGGCCGGGGCTTTGCTCCATGCGGGGCTGAGCTTGATCCTGCTCGGCGAGCGCCCGGGCCTCGGATCACCCGACAGCCTGGGAGCGTACTTTACCTACAACCCCGTGCCGGGTCGCAGCGACGCCGAGCGCAACTGCGTGTCCAACATCCGACCGCAGGGACTCGACCCGGCGCTGGCGGCTCGAAAGCTCTTTCATCTCCTCAGCGCCAGCCGACATCTGAAGCTCAGCGGCGTGAATCTCAAGGACGACGAGCCCTTATTGGGAACGGGCTTTGTCTCCGAGATCTCGTAGCCTCAGGACAGGGCGGACAGGAAAATCTGTCGCAGCCCCACGGGGTCGGGGCCGAGCGGCAGGATGGCAGAGAAGGGGCGGCGAATTTCCAGCCCCTTGATGTTGGCGATGTCGAGCGAGGCGGTCGCGAGTTCCTGCGTGATGGCGATCCTGGAAACGCACCCGACGCCGAGCCCGGCCTCCACCGCGCGCTTGATCGCCTCGGTGCTGGGCAGCTCCTGCACAATGCGGCGCTTGCGCGGATCGAGTCCCACGGCATTCAGCGCGCTCTCGATATAGCGGCGTGTGCCAGACCCGTGCTCACGGGAGATGATGGGGTATTTCAGCAGTTCCGAAGGCGGCACAGGTTTGGGGCGCGCCAGCGGATGCCCGACCGGGACGATGAAAACCAGCAGATCATCGAAGAAGCGCCGCACGCGCAAATCGCGCCGACTGCATGGCCCCTCGATCAGGCCGAGGTCGATGCGCTGGCCGAGCAGATGAGAAATGACCGCATCGGTGTTTCCCTCCACGACCTCGATCTCCACCTCGGGATGGCGCTTCTTGAACGAGGTGAGCACGTTGGGGAGATAGTATTGCGTCACCGTCGTGCTGGCCCCGAGCCGCAGGCGTCCGCGCAGGATGCTGTCATCCTTGCGGATTTTTGCCATTACCTCGTCCTCCATCCACGCGACTTGCCGGGCGTGCTCGAGGAGTACCACCCCGGCCTCGGTCAAGGCGACGCCCGAGCGGGAACGGGTGAGGAGCGTGGCCTGATAGTTTTCCTCCAGCATCTTGATGTGCCGGGTCACGGCGGGCTGCGAGATATTCAGCACCCTCGCCGCCGCGCTAATGCTCTGGTGCTCTGCCACCCGGGAAAAAACCTCCAGCCGGTAATCCATGATATTCGGGAAACCGATAACATTAAGTTATGGTAAATTCAAAACTGATATTACCTGAAATTATGGGGTTTCCCGTATCAAGGGAGCGTGAAATTTCGATGTCCTCACTTCCGGACAGGGGTGGTGTTCACCGCGCTGATCGCGGTGCTGGCGTTCAACCTTGCGCATCTTCCTGGCCTTGAGCACGTAGGCGCTCTTTCGCTAGCCCTGCTCATGGGCATCGCCGCCCGGGCTTTCCTTCACGTGCCGGAGCATCAGTCGGTGGGGATCGGGTTCTCGGCCAAGCATCTGCTGCGCATCGGCATCGTGCTTCTGGGCGTGCGGCTGAATTTCGACCTCATCATGCACGCCGGCCCGCGCATCCTGATCCTCGCGGTATCGGTCATTCTCACCGGGCTCCTGTTTATCACGTGGCTGGGAAGGCGAGCCGGGTTGCCGGGGTTGCTGCCGGTCATTCTCGCGGTGGATAGCTCGATTTGCGGAGCCTCGGCGGTGGCGGCGACCGCGCCCGTCATTCGGGCCAAGGCCGAGGACATGGCGCTCGTCATTCCGCTTTGCAGCCTTATCGGTACGGGAGGCGTGCTTGCGCTCACGGCGATGCAGGGCATCCTGCATCTGGCTCCCTCGACCTATGGCGTGCTGACGGGTTCGACTCTGCATGAGGTGGCGCAGGTCATGGCTGCGGCCTCGGCTGTTCCCAACGCCCTTGAGCCGGGAGCGGTGACCAAGCTCATGCGGGTGCTCCTGCTGGCTCCCACTGTCCTGCTGCTGGGATTTCTTTTTCCCGCCCCTAAGGGAGTCGGCGCGGGTGAACCCGTTTCGAGATTTGCCGCGATCCTCAAGTCGATCTGGTTCGTCTTCGGCTTCGTGCTGGTCGGCGTCCTGAATACCGCGCTGCTCCGCGCTTTCCCGGGTCATGCGGAAACACTTGCCGCCATGGATCAACACGTTCTCACCGTGGCGACCTTCCTGATGGGCATGGCCATGGCGGGCCTGGGCCTGCAGGTGGATTTTGCCGATTTGCGCCGCAACGGCCTGCGCACGGCGGGAGTGGCTCTCGCGGGATGGCTCGTGCTGGTGAGCCTGGCCGCGATGGAGATTTACGTGATGAAGCTCTAGATGCGAAGTTTCAATAGGTTGTTCATGGGCAGGAGCATGATGGTTGGAGCATATCTGTTCGGCCCAGGGCTGGCTCTTTGCCAGGGGAGCCCAGCCGAGTCACTTTAGCGGGCGCCCGCTTCACATGCCTCCCGGCATTTCGCAGGAGGGAGTCTAAAACCCGCGCACGCGAATGGGCCAGCCAAGCTCGACGTGAAGGCGTACGCGATCTGCACCCGCCCCTATGGGCCGCAAGTGGGCCACCTGTTCCACCGCAGGTATCCTCTGCTTCAACAATGAACTCGTCTCCATGCCCCGGGCGCTGGGCGACAGCATTATCGTTTACGAACTTCGCCGTCCCCAAGCACGGGAAGCTTTGGAAGACCCTCATGCATGCACGCCTAGGGCCGTATGGGAGTTGTGGCTGTTCTGGCGGAGCTAATGCTCGTCGGGTTTGTTTCTGTGGACCCAGTGATAATATTCCGAGTGATGGAGGTGAGATGCCGCTGCCTCGTCGAGATAGACGACTGCTTTTTGATGCAACTGCAGTGCGGACGCCGGCACGTAAGAGGAGAGCGGGCCCTCCACTGCCGCGGCCACGGCCTGAGCCTTTTTTTCCCCGAATCCGAGAAGACAGATTTCACCAGCTTCGAGGATTGTTCCGATGCCCATGGTGATGACATGAAGGGGGACCGGGTCGTTCGCGTCAAAGTGGCGGCGGTTGTCTTCCATCGTCTGCGGGGCGAGGGTTTTGATTCGTGTGCGGGAGGATAGCGAGGAACCGGGTTCGTTGAAGCCGATGTGTCCATTGCCGCCGATCCCGAGGACCTGCAGGTCGATGCCTCCGGCCTTGCGGATCTCCTCCTCGTAGCGTGCGCAGTATTTATCCAGGTCGCTCGCTTCGACTTTTCCCGAGGGAATAAAGACGCGGGCGGGATTTACGTTGATATGGCGAAAGAGATTTTGCCACATGAACGTGTGGTAGGATGAGGAGTGGCTTGGCGGAAGGCCGAGGTATTCATCCAGATTGAAGGTCGTAACGTGTTGAAAACTGAGACCCTCTTCACGATGCAGGCGGATGAGTTCGGCATAGAGGGCGAGTGGCGAGCTTCCGGTCGCGAGGCCCAGCGTGGCGGTGGGTTGGCGGCGGAGGATGGCGGCGATATGCCGCGCTGCCAGGACACTCGCAGAATGCGCGTCGGGTTGAATGATGACTTCCATGATCAGGAACGGAATGCCCGGCGTAGTCCGGCTGCCGCGGATTCGCGGAAGCGGTCGATGAACCCAAGGGCAAAGTCCACGGGATCGAGCCGGGGGTTCTTCAATAATGCGGAAAGGTCGACGGCCAGGGCCAGGTGCGTGGCGCCGTCGGTCTCATGTGAAGCCGCGTACGTGGCGTTGGCTCGGCGCCGACCATCAGTCGCGAGGTCGTAGCGTTTTCCTCCGGCGATCTGGGAATCAAAGATTCCATTGAGTGCGTTGGCGATGTGAGGCGAGCCGCTCACATCGAAGGCGACCTTTTCCTCGTCGTTGACCCAGTCGAGACCTCGCCAGACCTCGCAGCCATAGAGCTGCTCCGGCCGGATTTCGGCGGGCAGCGACCTCAGCGTCTCGATCACATTTGCCAGGACGTGCAAGTGCGTATCGTGTTTATCGAGGGGATTGTGCGTGTATACGATGCGTGGTTGTGCCGCGATGCACAGGGAGGCGAGATCTTCTTTTATTGGGCTCCCTCCGTCGCGGAGCTCCTTGCTCGAGTACCCGAGCTGGGCTACGAATCTGTATTGACCGATATCCGCGGCCAGCCGCTGCTCCCGGCGGCGGATCGTCGCCATCTCGGGATCGGTGGTGCCCGCGTATTTCCCGGATCGAGGGCTGCCGCTTCCATCGGTGCAGATCACTCCCCCAAAGGACGCCTCGCGGTTGGCCAGGCCGGGAAGGATTCCCTGAAGCGCCATGAACTCCAGGTCGTCCTGATGGGCTGCGATCCCGAGATAGTTCACACGGAGGGAGGACGCGAGGTGAAACTGGCCGCCGGGAATATGGATCTCGGCGGATGAATTGGAGAGCGGCATCATGGCAGCAAGGGAGCGGTGGCTTGATTTTGTGTTTCCCGGCCGGAGGTCTCCGGAGCCTTCAAGGAAATGCGGGAGGGAACCGGGATTTTCTGGCCGTTGAGAGTGGCGCTGTTTCGTCTCTGGATGAGATGCAGCGGGTGTTGCGAGCGGCCGCCGTCCGGATGGATCCGATGAATGATCCGTTTGTACTCGATCGCATCCTGATCATCCCGCAGGGGGGCGGGAGCGATGTGGAGATGGGGGGTGTCGGGATCGGAGAGATCGAGTGTCACCCCGGCGAGTCCTTCGAAATACTCGATCAGCCAGGCGGTCGAGCCGGACAGGCCAAAGTTCATCCCATTGCCATAGTGCGGGTCGTCCTTGTCCGACGCATAGGAGTTGGCAGGGGAGTCGAATGGACCGCCGAGAGCATCGTCGTTTCGCAGCACGGAGAGGACCGGCCCGATGCCCTGGAACGACGCCATCGTTTGCCCCGGCAGGCTCCTTCGGAAACTGTGCATGAAGATCTGTCCGTGATGATACTCTCCATTTTCCGCTGTGCCGGGAGGCAGCATGCCCATGCGACCGACGAGCCTTAGGGCCTTCGGATTATTTGCGACAGGCGGGGCGATGAGCGGCAGGCCGAGTTGGGAGTCCCAGAGGTCGTCAAAGGCGGTGAGGATGGCCTCGATCATGGCATCCGCCTCCGGTATCGCGTCCAGGTAGTCGCGTTCCAGGGTGAGCATTTTCAGCCCATAGGCATTGGCCGTGACCACCCGGCGTGGCAGCCCGTCAAAGTCCCGTCCCTTGATGCTCCCTAGAGTATAGCCGGATTCACCGGAGTCATAATCGGGCGGTATTCCATCCGCTCGCAGTTCATGGATGGAATCGATAAAGTTCCCGTCCTCCCAGGCCCAGCGAATGGCATTCCGCCGGAGCTGGTTTGCCGTCTCGCGGGCTGTTTGCAGTTCCATCTGTATGGACGTATGCCAAGCGCGATCTCTTAGTATGGGGAGAGTGAGGATGTCGAGGGTCTCGACGAAAGCCTCGACGGCGTGAGCGGTGAGGCGGGTATTGACTCCCCGGCCTCGTCCCCGGGACTCCGGTGCGCCGATGGCGCTCGTGCCAAACATGTCGACAGGATCGCACCAGTCACCGTAGAGGATTTGCACCATGCCGTAGGGCGAATCCTCCGCTGACCGCCGGATGTTCTCAAAGATCTCGGCGACCACTCCTGCGATGGGTGTCTCGGTCTCATGGCCGACCATGGCGGAGCTGACCGGGTCCTCGGGAGAGAGCAGTCGCACGCTCGGGACGACCACGTCCAGGATGGAGAGGTCCCCGGTTTGCCGGATGTACCGGCTCAGGGCGTTGAGCAGCCATAGCGAGCTGTCGGCATAGGGGCGGTTGTCGTTGTGCACGGCCTTGGTCCGATTGAGCCATCGGCTGGGATACTGGCGGGGGAATGTGCCATGGAGTTTTTCCACGATGGTCAGCGGGACGCCCGGCTGCGGGACCGGACGCGGCGCGGATGTGCGAATCATCAGGCTGAAGGCATGGACCAGATCCGCCCGCACCCGCGCTGGATCGTTGCGCATTTTCACCCACATATCCTGAGCGCGATCGCGCGATCCGACCTCGATCCCATCGGCCAGCGGCGCGCCGTGAGCCCGGCAGTTTTCATAAAGCTCGTCGACTGTGGCCCAGAGGGAGTTTGCGTAACGGGATACCGCGGGCTGCGCAGCCCACTCGAAGAAAAATCCCGTGCGATCCTCCACCTCAGGCGCAGTCGCGGGATCGGGCGACTCCGCTGTGGCCTCGACAAGGCCGATCGCCGCCGCGCGGAATCTCTCCTGCGCCGCCGCGTAGCCAGGTTCGTCGGTCGCCAGCAACTGGCGAAAGGCGGCAATGGCCTCGGGGTTTTCAACAAAGAGCAGTTGCTCCTCCAGGGAGGCGCTCTCGCCGGGCGCAAGCTCCCACTCATGGGCTGAAGCCGCCAGAGTGGGGGTTGAGAAGCGATTCAGTTTCTCTCCCGCACCTGCGGGCAGGAATCCGCCGCGGGCTACCGCCTCCGGCCACAGGGCCGATGCCGAGCTGCTGCCGACGAAACTCTGGTAATCGCAGGTCGCGCCGAGCCATGGCAGATGATGCCGTTTTTGGGACAGCCGCTTGATCTGGTGGATCTCGGTGAATGGCACCGGGCACGCCACGACGATGTCGGCATCGCCGACAGGCAGGCCCGCGTCATACCAGTTATCCTTGTTGTAGCTGAAAAACTGCGTGCCGTGGACATGGAAGGAGCTCCAGAGCTGGCCTCTCTGGACGGCGGCCTCGGTGTTCTTCAGATGGGTGCGGCGGACCAGCGCCGGACCATGGCTCGTCATCGACAATGCGATCTCCACCGCGGTCGCGATGCCGTCGGACGCCCCGGCAAACCAGATCGCCTTTTCCGCACCGCTGGTCTTGATGACCCTGTGCGTGTCGCGCTTTTTCCAGAGCGGATTGATGAGGGAGTAAAACTCGCCGCCTTCGAGTCGCAGCCAGATGTTGTGACTCGGCAGGCCGGTTTCGCGTTTCACCACGGGATCGAAGCTGCCCCTCAGCACGTGGATTTCCTTTTGCTCCAGTAGCGTGCGGAAATGGGTCGAGCCGTTCGTTTGCACCGTCACGATGGCATGTCCCGCCTGAGCGACGAAGACTCCCGGGCATCCCTGCAGGGCGCGTGTGTAGATGATTTCTCCATCGGGTCCATATCCGCCGAAGGAACTCACTGGAGAAGCGAGCGGCAGACGGTGGATTTTCTCCGCTCGTTCGAGAAAAGTGGTGAAGCGCATAAGCGTATGATCTGGATTAAGTGATCTTCAGGAATTAATTTAAGTCGCCTTTTTTCAGTGTCTTGCGTGTTCTTGTCGAGGAGGGTTCCCTCGCTTCTTTGGCGAAAACGATTGAAATGTGATAAATTCGCTTTAACGTATAAGCTAGTTTCAGTCAACCGATGTTCTTTCCATGCGCAGAAATCCATTTCATCCGGGAGCTTTCCCTGCAAAGTTGAGGAACCTGAAGCGATGAGTGAATCGGCTCGCTTGGAATCCGATGGCGTAAAGCCGGGCGATGGGGCGCATGGCGGCGGTCTTTTGCGGTGCGGGAGCCTGACCTACACGCGGAAAGGACTGGTGGTTCTCTTCTGCTGGCTGCTCTGGGGGGACTTTTGCTTCAACCTCATGGAGACGATCGTTCCGAGCATCATTCCGCTGAAGCTGCAGAGCCTCGGGTCGGCAAACTGGCTGATCTCCCTGATAATGACGACCCTGCCCGGGGTGTTTAACACCACGATCTGCCCGTGGGTGAGCTTCAAGAGCGACCGCTACCGCAGCCGGTGGGGGCGGCGTATTCCCTTCATCCTTTTTACGATGCCGTTCCTGACGGCTTCGCTCCTGCTGATCGGCTTCAGCGACTCGCTGGGCGGCTGGCTGCATCGCGTTTTTTTCTCCGGATCGGCCATTTCCCAAGGGGCGGTGGTGATTGTCCTGCTGGGGGTGTTTGTCGGGATGTTCGACCTCTTCAACATGTTCGTGGGGTCAGTCTACTATTATCTCTACAACGACGTGGTGCCGGAGCATTACCAAAGCCGCTTCATGGGGTGGTCGCGGCTGGTCGGGGTGGCGACATCCACGCTCTACAATTTCTTCGTCTACAAATACGCGCTCAGCCACATGCGGGAGATTTATATCGGCGCGGCCGTGCTGTACTTCTTCGGCTTTGGGCTCATGTGCCTGAAGGTGCGGGAGGGCAGCTATCCGCCGGTGGAGGGTGGAAGCGGCGGTGGCTTCCTGGCGGACGTGCGGGTTTTCTTCCGCGACTGCTTCTCGATCCCGTTTTACTGGCTGATCTTCCTGGGCAATATGTTTGCGGCCATCGGGGCGACTTCGGGGGTCTTCAACGTCTTCCTCCTGCAGTCGCTCGGCCTGGATCTCGATCAGATCGGGAAAAGCGCCGCCATTGCCGGGGCGCTCGTCGCCATCTGCCTGGCTTTCGCGGGCTGGCTGGCGGACAAGTGGCATCCTGTGAAGGTCGATGCGTACGTGACGGCCTTCAGCATTCTCCCGCTCATGATGGGGCTGCTCTGGCTCTTTATCGATCCGCCTCCGGGAAGCATTCTTTTTTGGGTCATTGTGGGTGGCAGTGTGTTCTCCGCCCTGCTCACCGCCGTGAATGCCGTCGTCGCCATGCCGCGCATCATGCACTTGTTTCCGCGCGAGCAATTCGGAGCCTTTTGCGGAGCGCAGTCAATGGTGCGCGCGGCCGGCACCATGATCGGAGGCACCGGAGTGGGCGTCTTTCTGGATCTGGTGCGACGGATGGTTCCGGACGGCGGGATGTACTTCTATCGTTATGCAGTGGTGTGGCAGATCGTCTTTGCGCTGCTTACCTTTGGATTTTGTTACGCTGTGTTTCGCCGGTGGCGGCGGATGGGAGGAGAGACGGGATATGTGCCTCCCATGCAGGGGCAGCAGGCTGGTGTGCCGAGTGCTTCATTCCGACCGGAACGAAACTCCCGCGGCCTCATGGTTCCTGTCGTGCTGGCCTGGGCGGGGCTGTGTCTCATGCTGGCATCGTATCTGGTCTATTTCGCCTGGATCGCAAAGGATCCCCACAGTGCCATGGTTTGTGGCTGTTTCCTCGCCGCATTTGTTGTTTCGCTCTGGTTCTTCCGGCGTCTCATGGCGTTCATGGAGAGAGAATGAGGCAAATCGCTTAAGCGTGATATGGGCTTTTCCTCTGTCTGGCACCTCTGGTCAGACAACATGGCACTGGAACGCATCGGATTCTTCCGCTTAACGAAGGAAGATGCAAGTAGTTTGGAAATAGCAGTTTGCAATTCAAAACAGGTAGAAAATCAAGAAGGTTGAAAAATTTCAAATTCCCGATTGACGGAATGGCAAATTCAGCTTTAGCGTATAAGCAATCTATGAAACGCAAGTCGACCATGGCGGAAGTTGCGAAACTGGCGGGGGTATCTGCATCGGTGGTTTCATATGTTTTGAATGGCCGGGCGGCGGAAATGAGGATTCCCTCGGCGACGCAGGTGCGGGTGATGGAGGCCTGTCGCGAGCTGGATTATCGGCGCGACTACCTCGCGAGCGCCATGGCCGGGAAACGCACCAAAGTGATCGGGGTGCTTTTCTGCAATAGCCGTGGGGATTTCATGAGCGACATCCTGAGCGGAATTTATGATGTCCTGCGAGAAAACGACCATCAGGTGGCGCTGACGATCGTGGACGACAATGTAAACATCGAGCGGGCCGACCTGGAGTCGCTCATGCATCGTCGCGTCGATGGCATCGTGGCCTTTCCGATCTGGGAAAAGCGCCCGAGCGACTACTGGCGCAAGGCGGTCGACTCCGGCATTCCGGTGATGTTTCTCAACATCGTGCCCAATGGCGTCAATGCCGCCTCAATCGACATCGATAACTTCCAGGGCGGACGTGAGGCTGCGCGGCTCGCCGTGCAGAATGGCTGCGAGGAGGCGGTGATGTACGAGTGCACGTCCGGCACTCCCGGTCTGGTCGAGCGCGATGCGGGCTTTGCTCACGAGATCCGGCAGCTCGGGATTCCCCTGCGGCGTATTCCCATGTCCGCCACGGGCGAGGCTCTGGCAGAGTGTCTCGCCTCCGCCGAAAAGGTGACGGGTTTCTTTGTCTCCCGTGCCTCGGAGTTTGTGCCTCCTCTGCGCCGGCTGGTGGAGCGGGGAGTCGAGTTTGACTCGCGCCACGTCTTCGCCACCATCGGCAGCGCACCTGAGGCGCATTTCATTTCCAACCCCTGGTTCATGCTCCCGCACCCAGCCCGCCAGATGGGGCGGCTGGCCGCAGCCAAGCTGCTGGAGAGCATTCGCAACGAAAACAGCCCGATCGAGAAGATCGTTCTCCCTCACCATTGGACCACCAATGCCGCCGCCCGGGAGTTGCTGGCCGGCGACGTACCGATTACCGAAGAGCGTCAAACCCGCTCTCTGTAAAAGCGCAACATCAACATTAACTCACAATGAAAAAAGCAAGGTACTCAACGACGTTCTTGGCAGGTTGTTTTCTCGCCGTCTGCGCCCTCTCGATCGGACGCGCCGGCGCTTCTGTGTTGATCGACCCGATGGACTCCATCGGAAACTGGGGTGCTGGAGGCGGCCCTAACGCGAACCCCATCTCGCTGACCGTGGATAACGCGATCAAAACCGAGGGCACGGGATCGTTTGACCTGGCATCGACCTTTCAAGCCGTGGGAGGCGCCTATGCGGACCTCTACTTGTCGCTGTCCACTCCTCTGGATTTCAGCATGGATACCTTTAGTGTCGCGTTTCAAACGACCGATACTGCTGCTTATGTACTCTGGCGCCTGGGTACGGTGGAGGGGCCAGTGTATGAGGTGACGTATGTTCCCACGGTGGCCAATGCCTGGACGACCATTTCATTCACGGCCAGCGACTTCACCTCCAATGTGGCAAACCTCCAGAATGTGAACCTGATCCAGTTCCGCATCATCGGCGATGCGGTGGGGAGTTTTCCGACGACGGTTTCCAGCCATTTTGACAATCTGCAGATTGTTCCCGAGCCGCAAACCTATGCGCTCCTGCTCGTGGGAGGTCTCGCCTTTGTCGTAGCCCGTCGCTCGCGGTCGCACGCCTGAAATGCCGCACATGAAAACCTCTCTCTTTTGTTTCGCTGCCTGCCTGGGTGTCGGTCTTGTCTCCCTCTCGCCGCTGCGGGCCGGGGACATCACCCTGGATTTCAAGCAGAGCGCCATTCGGGAGGAAAAGGGCAGTCAGTTGGCTTCCGGCACGTATTCGGTGAAGGGCGGGGATCTCGCCATCAAGGTGGAGACTTCGCCTTCGGCTGAGTTCGACTTCTACCGGCTGGTCATTCCGGCTTCCGGGCAGGTGGATACGGGAGCGAAGTTTGTCATGGAGGCGGACATCACGCTCGCACCGGAGAACTTTCTCGACATCGTCTTGCAGACGGATGGCGGGACCCAGATCTTCCACGCCATCAAGGAGTCCACCTCCGGACGCATTGAGATTCCGATTCGGGATTTCTCCGTGAGCGGCGATGGGGACTTTCCTTATAATATCGTGGAGGTTCGGCTCATGGTTTCCGGCGACAAAAGCACGGAGTCGGGCGAGGATGGTATCGTTATTAAGAAATTAGAGATCCTGGAATGAAGATGCACTTTCTTTTGCCCAAATTGCTCAAGCGCATAAGCAGGCGTGAAGCATTCTCCCTGATGGAGATCCTGGCGAGTGTGGCGATCATTGCGGTTCTTGCCGCCCTGATCACTCCTCTGGCCGGGCGGATGAGGGATCAGGGAAATCGGGCAAAGTGCATTTCCAACCAGCGGCAGGTGTTCCTTGGCGTTACCGGCTATGCCACGGATCATAATAGCGAGGTGCCCTCCACCCGGGCCGTGGCCCAGCAGGGGGAAACCTATCAGGGGCGGATTTATAACGACGACACCTACGGCGCCCTGCTTTTGCTCTACCCCGGGTACGTCTCGGACAAGCGGGTGTTTGTCTGCCCCGCAGACAAGGAAAACAACCGCCGCCGCTGGGAGGCCGACCAGATGACCGGGCTGTATACGAGCTACTTTGCCTATCGCGATCTCGATAGCAACGGGGATCGTGTCAGGCGCTTCATCGCGACCGATCCCAACTACGCCGGTCGGCTCCCTCTCTTTGGCGATGCCGCCCGGAGCAACTTTCACAAGACCGGCTACAACGTCACGTTTATGGACGGGCACACGGAATTTGTGCCCGCTGAGATGTACCAGAAGGCTCCCTATGTGAACTTCTTTTGGGAGTAGTCGTTACCAAAAAGGTGTTCTTCATGCGTTTCCTCCATCTTCTTCTGTTCGGAATCCTCCTCCTTGCGGCAAGTACTGCCGCCCCGGCGAAAAGCCTGCTCGTGGTCGCCGGGGATAACTATGAGGAGTTCCATACCTTCCGGCACTACATTGATCCCGCGATCAGGCAGAGCCTGGAGAAAGACGGTTGGGCGGTAGGCGAATGCTCGTGGGATGCCCTTACCGAGGAGACGCTGAGCCGTTTCCAGGCGGTGATCTTTGTCCAGACTCCCGACACCTTTATCAAGGCGGACAAGGACGAACGGCTGGCAAGGATGCGGAGTCTGCTGCAGGACTACCTGGCCCGGGGTGGCGGAGTGCTCATCTTTCCCGATCTCTTTCGGGGAACAGTTCACAAGACGGTCAATGCCTGGCTGGAACCCTACGGAATCAAGGCGCTGCCGCAGACCGTCCAGGAAACTCCCCCGGGCCAGCATCCTTTTGAAGCCTATCCGGCGATGGGCGTCGCTGGTACGAGCAATCTCGCCAAGGATACGCTTACCGAGGGCGTCTCGCGGTTCGTCTATCCGGAAGGAAATGAATTGACTACCACCTTCCGGGCCGGAACCGACTGGAAGGTCCTGGTGCGTGGAGAGAAGACGGCTCAATCTGTCCCCAACGAGGGCGTGGTGGAATCCGATCCGCTGGTCTCCGAGGAGCCTCCCATCGTGGCTGTGAGGGAAGCCGGCGGGGGGCGTCTGGCATATTGGTCGGGGCATTCGTCTTTCTTCATCTTGAAACCCTACCACGCCTATTGGGATGAGGGCCGCGTCCTCAAGGAAGGCGACGATCTCCGGATGCTGGGCAATCTTCTCGCCTGGCTAGCTGGAGCGCCGGAAAGCCGGGTCGGGGGATTCACCGTCGCGGATCAGGACGACATTTTTCACTTTGCACAAGCGAGAGAGCGGAGCATCTCTCAGGAGCAGCGGATTCCCGGCTCGCCCCGGCGGGGCGTGATCGGCGTGCAGTCGCAACTGAGCGGAGGCTCCCTGTCGATCTCAGACCTTTGCACCCAGGCCAGGAAGCTCGGGCTGGACTATGTCGTGTTCACCGAGGATGCCGCCGCCGTTTCCTCGGCAGATGTCTGGGCGGACTATGTGAAAGCCTGCGCAGAGGCATCCGGTCCTGATTTTATAGCGTTTCCCGGTGTGCTGGTCAAAAGCCAGGAGACGCACGACCGCGCCGTGGCGTTCAATCTCCGCAAGCCATGGCCGGAAACGCCCTGGAATGTCGGCGATTTTGAGTCCTTTGTCCGGATCGGCGTGAATAACGGCTGGCGGGCATTCTTTGCGCTGCTCGACCCGGATACAGCACCTGTCCCGCTGGCCAACCAGGGAGCAGTCAATTCTGTGTCCGTGAATTCCTCTCCCGACCAGATGCAGGGAAAACCGACGGCGGCGGGTATCTTCCAGCGGACGCAACGTGAGATGTGGGGGCTGGCTCCCATCCGATACCGGCAGGTGCGGACGGAGAAGGAGCTGACGGAAGCGGCTGAAACCGGGACGACGTGGCTGTACTCGGAAAAATGGGGAAGCGATTTTCGTGTCTCGCAGGACGAGATCACGTTTTCCGCCGTGGCGGATGGTCCGGTGCTCAAGGACTTTTCGGCCTCCGGCGAGAGCACATGGACGCCTCCCTTTTCCAGTCGATACCGCGGTCGCGTGGAGATCGACCACCTCACCGCCGGACAGGGCGTTGAGCTGTGGTTCGGCCAGAACCGCATGCGGGCGGTGACAGCACAGTCCGACACGGTGGCCTTTTCGTTCTCCTTTGTCGCGGAGGGTTCCGGACATCTTTTTGTCCGGGTGCTGGATCAGGAGAAACATACCATCCTGCAAGCCTCGGCACTGAAGTTTGCCAAGGTGCGGTTCAACTCCTTCGTCGGGTCCGACCGGATGAACGGCTACTGGTATCCTGTGCGGGAGGCGCGTCCGGATACGCCGGGTAGCATCTTTATCGAGGGAAAATACGGGGTCATTGGCACGTCTGTGTATCCGCAGATCGCGTGGGGGGATCACTGGCAGTTCCGTTCCGAGAATCAGAATCTCGCCGAGCCTCTGGGATTCGAGGTCGGCGCTCCGCCGGGCAGCATCGAGCGCATGTGGGCGGGCTTTTACCTGAAGACATCCTCGGGCTGGGAGTCGCTCGCTCCGTGGCGGGGCATGAGCTACTTCAGTTCCGATGCCGCCATCTGGACGGATTCGCCGATCGCCGAGCGCCGGGAGAGCCAGGTGAATGGGCGCAAGGAAATCAGCGTGGAACCCTCCGCGCGCCTCGATCGCAAAACCGATGTCACCGGGTTCCGGTGGGATGATCATGCCATCCTGTGGGTCGCCGCCGAGGCTGTCGCCAGGGAGGCGTCGCTGCCGGAGGCGCGGGTGCTCGCGCTGCGACTCGGTGACTCGCTTGGCAAATTCTCCACCCGGTCGATCCTGCGCGCTTCCGGAGAGTCGGAGAAATCCGCGCTGTCATTCGGCCAGCGATTTCGCCTGCATGCCGGCGATGGTTTCTCTCTCGGGGACATGCCCATGGGCATGGTCTCGATCTGGGCGCTGCAGGATCTGGACGGCGAGGTATTGGCTGACTCTGACCGCGCGATGCTCCAGCTCTTTCAGCCTGTGGAAACGTGGCCGCCGACGGTGGGCGGTCGTGCGGAGGCTTCCTATCTGGTGGTGATCTCCCGTCACCAGGCGGGTGAGCCGCGCGATCTCGAGAATGTCCGCGAGGCCGTTTTCTCCGATAATCTCTGGCAGGCGGACGCGGACCGTAAAAAAACCGAGCTCGATGCGACTTCCCGGTTCCGCCAGCTTGTGTCGCTGGGCGGAGGTGTTCGTGGTGGTTGGGGGACATGGAGCCGCCCGGGCCGCTCCTGGCGGGCCGAGATTCGGGACTTCGCCCCGAATGTCGATACGGGAATCCTGCGTCGGTCCGGGGACGGCTGGACGTGGCGGCAGATCGAGACCGCGGGTGGGCGGGGAATGGCATTCGTCGAGAGCGCGCCGGAGGAACGCACCTTCATCGGGCAGCCGATCCTGTGTGACGACCCCGGCGTGAAGATCGAGCTGGGAAACCTCGATCCGCAAGGCAAAGCCTGGAAGGCCTCCCTTCACAACCCGACCGACAAACCCGTTTCCATCAAGCTCCGCGCCCACCCCGACCTCGCCGGCATCGTCAAGATCGACGCCCCGGCCTGCACCGTAAAACCCGGTGAAACCGTGGTTCGCAACTTGGAACTCAAGCCAGAAGGACATTAATGACCGAACTTAATTTCATCGATTCCGGAATGGAGCGCCTCAAGGGCAAGGCCATCCTCGGCGTATGTGCTTCCGGCGTGGCTGCGGAGGCCCGTTTCGCCGTCGATCCCGATTACAAACAGCGTCTGGAGGCCGCCGGGGTGATTGTCAACCAGGCGTATTACGAGCAGCTCAGTGGGGAGTTGCTCGCCCAGCACGACATGGTCTACCTGGTTGGCTTTCCCAAGACCGACAGCCCGGACTACGTCCGCCTTATTGAAAACGAGAAGAAGCCTTTGCTTCGGGCATTTGTTGAGCAAGGTGGCGGCCTGCTCGTATTTGTCGACGATCACTACGGGCGGTTGTTCGAGCCGCTGAATCGCTTCCTGGCTGATTTCAATGCGGAGGTTTTGTGTGAGCCGTTGTTCGAGAAAAACAGCGTCAATAATGGGAAGCTGCCTACTTCCCCCGAGATTGCCACGCTGCGTACAACGGCTCTCAATTTCCGCCATCCCGTGCTCGACGGCGTCCGCGAGATCGTCGTGCCCAACGCCTGGCAGGCCGGAGTCTGGCCCCTGCGGCTGGACGCGGAATGGGAGGTCCTCGCGAGTGGTGAGGCGACGGTGGAAAGCCGCATCCTCTGGCAGGAAGAGGTCGCGACGTTCCGACAATCGCCCCCTTTCTGCGCCGCGCGCAGGGTCGGAGCGGGTCGTCTCGCCATCTTCTCCGCGCACTCCACGTTCTTTCTGGGCAACGGAATGCACCGGAGATGGGACGGGCATTTTTTCTCCGAGGCGCAAAACGATCGCTTCATCGTCAATCTCCTTACGTGGCTTTCGGAAGAGTCCATGCGCAAGCGGGCATCTTCCTCCCTGACTCTCATCGATGAAAACCAGACGATGGACTGGTTTACCTCCGTGCCGGCGGATAAGCAGCCCATGACCTGGCCAGTGCACAAGGGATTGGTCGGTCTGCGCTCCTCCCTGAGCGGCGGCTCTCATTCTGTGGCCGAGCTTTGCCGTGCGGCGAGAGAGGCCGGGTTTGCCTGGGTCGTTTTTGCCGAGAGGGAGGAGGAGCTTCCCGATGCCAACTGGCCCCGGCTGGTGGCCGAGTGCGAGGCGGAAAGCAGCGACACCTTCTCCGCTCTGCCCGGTGTGGATTTCCTGGCGCGCAATGATTTTGATAATCGCGGCATTGTCATCCTCCCGAGATTCTGGCCGCGCAGGCTCGAGAATCGGCGCTTCATCATCCAGATGATCGAGGAGGGCGGAGGTTTTCTCGTATTCTCGCAACCGTCGGCTGCCCATATCCCGGCCTGGAATAATGGAGGCTTCCAGGGGATGGAGATTATTACCTATTCCGGAGACGGTGAGGTGATTGGAGAGGCCTTCGGCCTTTATGAAAAGCTCCAGGCGCATGACTGGTTCCTGGCTCCGATCGCCCGCTATCACGTGACGACTCCGGAGCAGATCGCCGCGCTTGCCTCGAGGACGGGTTTGTTTCACACCTACGCCGCCGCGCCCAGCCCGGGGAAGGTGCGGGATTCCCTGCCGAAGATCGAGGGCATGGAATATCAGGAGCTCTTTGTCAGCTCGGGCCCGTTGATCGAGCAGTTTTGGATGGAAGGGCCGGGCATGATCAAAGACATCTGGGAGGGGCGATACTATGTCTGGTCGCTCTCCCCCGAGGAGGTCATGACGATTCATAGCCGCGTCTCCGGTCCCTCGCCCATCGAGGAACTCCAAGTCTGGGATGACGACAAGGTGTGTGCGGCACAGCACCCGCATCAGACCGAGGTGGAGTTTGCCCTCCCGCGCGCCAATGACCGCCGCTGTCGATCCTACCGCCTCGTTGTACGAGATGGCGAGGGCGGGGCGGCGTGGTCCACGGCCAGAAGGGTGCGCGGCAGCCGGTTCCAGGCTCACGGGGGCGGCGACCGAATGAATACCTATGGCTCGCATTACTTCCCTCATCCGCGAGGAGAGTTTACGCTTTTGGGCGAGAGATGCTCGGCCAGTGCGACGATGCTCTTTGGTCTGGGCTGGCGGCAGCACCAGCTGAATATTTATCCGCCCATGGCGACCGTGGATTTCCACCCCGAGGGCGGCGAGTGGGGCGCTCCGGCGGGAAGGGTGGAGCGAGTCCACCTGAATCCCATCATCCACACTACGGAGGGAACCGAGATCGAGCGTCCGCTGGAGAGCCGACTCGGCTTCGACTTCGCCTCGCATGAGGCCGCCGTCCTCCAGGATGGAGTCGATCACTTCGAGGATGTCAACTACGCCTCGACCCTCGACGGCTACATCCCCTATGCCCGTCCCCACCTGGAAAAATGCAGCCCCGGGGTGGCCCGGTATGGCGAAGCCCGGCTCATCAACGCGGAGATGACCTATCGCTTTGGGCGATGGAGACCCGAGGGCGGTCCTGTGGTGATGCGGATGGATGTGAAAATCACTGCCAAGCGCGACCTGGAGATTGCTCCATGCGATGGGCTGAGCCTGCGCGTGCTGGCGATGGAGACCGATCTCGACCGCTTCGTCTCCCAACTGCATTTCCTGGCTGCAGAGTCCGTGCATACGAGTATCGACTACCCGGGAGCATTTACCCTTTGCCCGCTGGGCGAGAAGGGTTATGTCGCCGCCTCGGAGCAGCCTTACGGCAGCTTTGGAGTCTATCAACTGGAGGGCGCTCCCTTCACGGCGCGAGCTGGCAAGGTCTCCGGGCATTGCGAGCTGGAGGTCGGCTGGCAGTTGACCTCGGGCGCGCGGTTTCCGAAAGGTCACTCATGGGCCGCAAGTCTGCTGCTGGTGATCACCGGCACCCCCAGGGGAGGAGACTATTTTCACCGCCTGCACGAGGCGCTGGCAGATGGGGACTCCCGATGGACATTCACTCGAGGAACCCGTGCAGACACTGGAGCCTATCCGGTGCGGGTCGCGGTGAAGGATTATGCCGTGGCATTCAAGCGAGCCGTCTCCCCGGTCTTGAACGAGTGCGGAGTGGGTGAGTTGCTGGAGATTTCCGGTCTGCAGGACAACTGGTCCGTGCTCGCCTTTGACCGTCAGCGCGGAGGCCGACCTCTTGGTTGCGCCCGGGGTGTCGCCTACTGGACGCTTCCCGATTTTGACCTTGAGGCCGTCGTCGGGCATCCGGTCATTTCCGAGTGCGAGGAACTGCGAATCCAGGTCGTTCCCAAGGATGGCGGGCTTCAGATCTGGACCCACAATCCGACATCCCACCTTGTAGAAAGCGGAATTCGCAACAATCCCGCCTTCCCGGCGCTGTCGTACTTCCTGCAAACCTTCTCCCTTTTCCCCGGCGCCTCACAGGAGACTTTCATCCCTCTTCATTGATATGGCCACGAATCTCGACCGCCCTCAGCATTTGGAAACCTGGATCGGACATCCACAGGGGTTGCGCCTTCGTCGCCATCCGCGTCAGGCGGAAGCCATGCGCTTTCTCGACGAGTTTCCGATGGTCATCCGATTTTCGGAGATCATCGAACGATCCGGCCTTTCCACCTCGGCGCAGCCGACCCTGCGGGTGGAGACCCTCCCGGCCTTCCGGCAGAGCTCCGTCGGGCTGACGGTGGAACTGCGTCTGGAAATCTCCCTGCCGGGTTCCGGACCCGAGCCGAGAATGGCAAAGATCACCGCCTCTACTCCCGAGGCGGAGGTGCAGGAGTTTGCGGTTCTTCGCGCTGGGAAACGCCAGGTGGTGACGTTCCCCTTTCCTGAGTTTACCGATCCGGTGGACATGCACGTGTCGGTGGAGATTCGCGACGAGGGACGTGTCGATACCGTAGTCCGGCTTGTTCCTGAGAAAAAGTGGACGTTCCACGTCGCCTTCCAGACTCATTTGGATCTCGGGTGGACCGATCGCGCAGACCGCGTGATTGCGGCACTCCGCAAGATGACCTCGGTGGACGCCGTCGACATCTGCCGGGAGTTCGGTGATCGGCCCGAGGGGCAGAGATTTGTCTGGACCTGCGAATGCAGCGAAGCCCTGCGCTACGCCTGGGAAGGCGGCGACGCTGGACAGCGTAAGGCGCTTCTCGAGTGCATCGACCGGGAGCTGATCCAATGCTGCGTGCTGCCATTCACTTTTCACACGAATCTCATGTCGCGGCGATTGCTCGCGCGGGCGATTCAGCGGAGCTTCGAGCTTCGCCGAGAGATCGGGGCCGAGCACATGCTCGACCTGAGCGTCGCCCAGCAAAACGACGTGCCCGGCCACAATTGGGTGCTTCCCGATTTGCTCGCCGAGGCCGGAGTGCGTCGCGCCGTTCTGGGCCACAACTGGCTGGTCAAGGGCTGCCCGCTTCCTCCCCTCTTCCGCTGGAGGGGGCCGGATGGCGGAGAGGTGCTCACCTTGTCCACGACCTGCGTGGACTACGGCGGGGCCTCAGGTTTGCCGACTGATCCCAGGGACTTGCGCGGGTTGTCGCTGAACAATCCGGATGGGGCGGAGGTCGCCGGCACAGCGATGTTTCGGTCCATCACCTACGGCGAGAACTGCGGCCCGGCCTTCGCCTCCCGGGAACTGGGAAGCATCACCCGGTGGCAGGATGAGTTCGTATGGCCAAAGCTGAAGGTCGGCGGACCCAAGGACTACTTTAACCACCTGGAGTCGGAGATTGATTGCGAATTGCTTCCCGTCGTTGACCGCGAGATCAGCGACTGGTGGCTCGATGGACCAGCCAGCATGCCGACGGCCATGGCGAAGTTTCGCCGCGCCCAGCGCATCTTTGATCTCGGGGCGGTTTCCCCGGAACTCGAGGAAAACCTGACGCTCTTTGCCGAGCACACCTTTGGACTCAATGCCCAACTGGTCAAGGTCAAGGCGGCCGAGGCGGGATGGCAGATCGAGAAAGGCTTCGAGGATTATATTGCCTCGTGGCATGACAAGGAGGCCTATGCCGACGCGGCCATGGCCGCGGCGCGTTCGGTCGCAGCACGCTTCGTTGGGGAGGGAGGATTCATCCCGGAGAAGACTCCCGGTTCATGGGAGATCGTATCCGACGCGCGCGGTGTCGCCCGCCTGACTGATCCCGACGGAACCACCTGGGTCGATGCCTCCGCCTCGCCGGGCCTTCCCCGGTTTGGCAGCCTCGTCCAGAAGTTCCTGCCCCGCGAAACCGGCAGTTGGTTTCATCATGACCTGCCATTCGCTCCGCATCAGGGGACGCGCCTGGCCAGAGTGCTCGCTTCGGAGTGCGACGACTCCGGCATCGCCATCCGGCAGAAGCTGGAATCTCCCGCCGGATCGATAGGTGACATTGCGTTCCGCCTGGAGAACATCGGCGGCACCGGAATCCTGCGGGCTGAGCTTATGATTCAAGGCAAGGAGGCCACCGCGCAATCGGAGACCCTTGCTCTCGCCTTGCCCTTTCTCGCAGGCAAGCCGATCTACTCGGGAGATGTCGGCGGCCGGATGTTGCATGTGGACAGGGATCAGCTCCCGGGAAGCAATCGCGACGGGCATGCTTTCGGCCTCGGCTGGATGCTTGAAGATGGCGGCAAACGGCTGCTCGTGAGCTCGCCCGACGTCTTTCTCTGGCACTTCGGCGGATTGTGGCACGGAAACTTCAACCACCAGGAGATGCCGCGTACCGGAGAAGTCTATGCTCACCTTTTCAACAATGCATGGCAGACCAATTTCCGCGTCTGGGTCGAGGGCGACATGAAATTTGCCTTTTACCTGAAAAGCCTCGCCCCGGAGGAGTCTCCACTCCGCGCGTTGGAGCGCATGGCTGATCTTTGGTGGGAGACGCTCCCCCGAAACTCATCGGAGGAAAGCCTGAAGGCTCTCTCTGCCGAGGTCGTTGCTGCCTGATAGCGGAGTCAGGACTTTGAAAGCCGGGGAGAGTTCGCCGTTGGTACTGTGAGTATATCTATCGCGCAGGACGGGTATCCCGTTCCATCAGTCCCGCCATTCGGTGACCTGGTTCCAACGGAATGCCGAAGCCTTTTCAAAGATCTCCCCCGATTGCGGATGCGGCAGGCGTGGGCGGAGAAACCCGAGGCTGGTTTCCAATCCGCATGGGTGAGTGTTGGGGCCAGCGAGGCCGAGTTGATCATCTATACGGAGCTGGTGGACGACTGGATATGCAACCCTGCTTCGACTCTCAATGAGTTATCCTTTTTGAAAGGGGACACATTCGAGATATTCCTTAAGAACGCCAGGCGAGACGACTACTGGGAGTTGCATGTCACGCCGGAGGAAGTTCTCACCCAGCTGCATTTTCCGCGTCACGTGAAGGAACTCGCCGCAGAACGAGGTGTTGGCACTCAATGTCTGGACTTGGCTCCCTATTTTGTCTGGGGGAAAGCTTTTCAGGCAAAGTCTTTCAGGACGGCGGAGGGATGGGGGATTCTGGCGATGGTGCCGCTGGGCAACCTTGATGTGCCAGAGTCCGGGAGAGTTCTCGAAGCGAATTTTGCGAGGTACGACTATTCGCAACTTTGTCCCGAACCGCTTCTGTCTGCGACAGGCGATTTTTCAAAGCCCGTGAGCTTTCACGAGCAAGGCGGGTGGCATAAGCTGTTTCTATAAGGGGGAAATCAGTATCCCTCGTCGTCACCGCCTACGCTCTCAGCCGGTTCAAGCCCCGGTCCACTTACAAGGTGCTCCTCTTTCTCATAAGGACGATGGCTTTCCCGGCCATGGTGACGCAGATCCCCATGTTTCTCCTCCTGCCCGGGCTGGCCAATGGCTATCACATCATTCTCCTCAAGGGCTTCTTCGACTCCCTGCCGTGCGAGCGCTCATGGTTTGGTGCTTCCAGTTGCAGCAGACCAGCGGCCGGGGCATCGTCTACGCTCCCCTTCCCACCCGGCCGGGGTTCATCTTCTGCCAGAATAGCATCATGCGCGGCATTATCGTGCCGTTGGAGAAGCAGGGGAAAGCGTTGCCTTAGCGCAACAAGTTGCATGATGTGTGTGTGGGGTACGCCCTTGTCTGGGGACCTGACAAGCGGTTTGGTGTAGACGGTGCGAGACCGAGGGGTTACACGACCCTCACCATGAGAGATCATACCTCACGACTGGCCAAACTTCTGTTTGGAAATCGCAACCGGTGCAAACTGGTTTATGCAGGTTTCCTTGCAGCTCTCGTAGCGAATATTCAAGCCCAGACGTGGGATGGAGGAGGCGCAAACTCCAACTGGAATACCGCTGGCAACTGGGTCGGGGATGTCGCTCCGACTGCCAGCTCCACCACCGACCTGGTATTCTCCGGAACGACCGGGCTTTCCGCAGTGAACAACTACTCCTCCGGTTCCTTGTTCCGGAGCATCACCTTCTCGGCGAATGCGGGTGCCTTCACCCTCAGCGGGAACAACATCGGAACGAACGGTAGTTTGGTGAATTTTGTGGTTTCCAACGATTCCTCCGCGACTCAGTCGATCAGTAATAACTTCGCCTATGGTGGCAGTTCCTCTTCAGCGAGTCTGACTCTGAACTCGACGGTGGCGGGAGGAAGCCTGCTCTTTGGAGGAAATATTGCGGGAGGAAGCGCCAACAATAATTTCACGCTGAACCTGTCCAATACATCGGGATCTTCCCGGATTCGCCTTTCCGGCACGAATACCGCAACATCCAACACGTTTATCACCACTGGAAACCATGTGAACGTGGTCGAGGTGGGATCGGATTCGGCGTTCAGCGGCATCCTGCGAATGCGCGGGGCCCAGCTGGTGGCGGTCGGCGGAGATCGCACGATCGCCAAGGCGGTTGACTTGAACAGTAGCGTTGCCGCGCTCGAGAGCATCGGCATGACCATCGCCGGGGAGAACGCGTTCACTTTTTCCGCGGCGTTTAGCAATGCGGGCAGCAACGCCGCTGAGTCGGTGGTCTTCAACACAGGTGCGGTGACGACTCTGGCAGGGGGGATGGCTGGTTCGACGGCATCCAGCAATGCTCTCCGAGCGATCAATCTGGCTGGTTCCGGCTCGGTATCGATCACAGGCAATCTGGTGAACGGAAGCGGTGGGAGACAAACCGGACTTGCGTGGAACAACTCGCAGTTGCTGACGCTCTCCGGCAACTCCACGGCAACGGGCATCACCCAGCTGATGGGCGGCTCGGTTAATCTGGACTTTTCGACCAACGATACGCAAAAGACCGCCACGGGCGCGCTGACGCTGGGCGGCAGCAAGATCTCGCTGCAGGGAGGCTCCTTTGCGAACACCTCATCAAGCACGACGCTGTCGCGCGGAGCGACGACGGTGTCGCGTGCATCCGGCTCATCGGTGCTGGCTCTCAATGCCATCACCCGGACGGCGGGCAATGGAGCGACCGTCAGTTTTGCCGCCGATGGTCTCGCCACCACGGACAAGACCAACACTAATGGCATCCTGGGTGGCTGGGCGGTCGTCGGAGATAACTGGGCGGTCAACTCCACCAATGCCGCGGATGGCGCCATCAATGGGCTGTCCACCTACCAGTCGGATATCAACAACGCGGGAGCGAATCAAAACGTCGCGGTGGCAGGCAGCGGGACCCTGACGGCCAGCCGTACCCATAACAGCCTCAAGCTGGCTCCGACGGCATCCGGGCAATCGCTCGATCTCGGCGCATCCCAGACGCTGGGCCTTACCTCGGGCGGCCTCCTCTTCACAGGAAGCGAGGACTACACGATGACGAATGGTACGCTGAGCGCGACGACCGCCGGTGACGACCTGAAGGTCTTTGTCAATGGAAGCGGCGATCTCGTGATCAACAGCACGATCGCCAATGGAAGTGGTGCTAATGGTCTGACCAAGTCTGGCGCCGGGACATTGGTCCTCGGCGGGGAGAACACCTTCACGGGAGACGTGGTGGTCAATCAGGGCGCCGTGAACGTCGGCTCAGCTTCTGCTTTGGGCAGTGGCGCGAGCATTGTGTTCAACGGTGGAACGCTGGGCCTTACCGAGTCGATGACCATCACCCGGTCGAGCGGCTTCGCTCTTGGAGTCGATGGCGGCACCATCGAGGTGGCGGCTGGAAAGACCGTCTCCCTGGACGGTAATCTGGTGAATGGGGTGGCGGACTATGCGAGCACCGTCCTGGGAAGTTTGACGAAGACCGGCTCCGGTACGCTCGTTGCAGGGGATGCAAACTCCTACACCGGCGCGACTGTCTTGACGGACGGTGTGCTGTCGGTCGCTTCCATCAAGAATGGCGCGGAGTTTTACTCCGGCACCTACTCGGGCGGCAGTTCCGCAGCCAGCGGCATTGGCGCGTCGACCAGCAGTTACCGCAATCTCGTCTTCAACGGCGGCACGCTGCGGTACACCGGAGCGGCGACGTCCTCGGACCGGGGATTTACGATCGGCGTTAACGGTGGAACATTGGACGCCTCCGGTTCCGGCGCCATCAACTTCACCGGCGGGCAAATCTACCTGTCGGGAACGAACACGGCACGGTCCTTCAACCTCGCGGGAACGAACACGGGGATCAATACCCTCGGGAATGCCCTGTCTGACAACGGAAGCGGAGCCTCTTCCCTGGTGAAGAGCGGATCGGGCACGTGGGCGTTGACTGCGGCCAATACCTACTCGGGCGGCACGGTGATCAACGCGGGAACGCTGTTGGTGAACAATACGGCTGGTTCTGCCACGGGTACTGGTGCGGTTTCCGTCGGTGCGTCCGGCAGCCTTGGCGGCAGCGGGTTTGTCTCGGGAGCCGTGACGGTCCAGGGTACGCTCGCCCCCGGCAACAGCATCGGCACCATCTCGACTGGCAGCCTGACGATCGCAAGCGCAGGCTCTCTGAGTGTCGAACTCGGGCGCAGCGCCGGTACGGCGGTGGCGGATCGTGTCTCGGTGGCGGGTGGCGTGACGTTCGACACGGGCTCCAATCTGCAGCTGACGCTCTACGCCGGACTGACCAATCCGCAGGTCGGAGATATCTTCTTCCTGGTGGATAACGACGGCACGGATGCCGTTTCCGGGGTGTTTTCCAAGCTGAATGGAGTGACGACGCTTCTCACCGAGGGCAGCCAGTTCTTCTGGAACTCGCAGGCCTGGGAGATCACCTATACGGCCGACTTCAGCGGTGGCACCTTCACGGGCGGCAATGACGTCGCCTTGCTGGCGGTCGTGCCCGAGCCTGAGACCTGGCTGCTGGTCACCGTGGGCGGTCTCCTGATTCTCATGAATGGCCGACGCCGCAGGATTCACTGATCGAAGCTGATTTTCGGCAGCTCTCCCACGGGTGACCTGCTGCGCGTCCTTGAGGCGGCTCCGTTTTCTTGGGGATAACGGATGCCGCCTCTATCTTTTTTCATTCTCCTCGGTACAGGTAAGAGGAAAATGCTCTGCTTGTATGCTTGGTTGACAAGTGGTTACTGCTGGTTGACAGGCGAGTTTTGGCGTCGGATGAAATATGCGCGGGCACTGTGATGCCGGACGTTCCGGGGTGCATGACATTTCGGGAGGCAAGGCTGTGCGGCGCTACTTATATGGCTAGAATGTCTTCTCCTCGGGTAGCGGTTTCCGGCTCTGTCCGGGCTGCATTGCTGTTCATTCTTTTTGGGATCGCTGCGATACTGGTGGTCTGGCGGCTCGGTGATCTGCCTTCCGCCCATGCCGGGCAGGGACATGCGGATTCCAGGATAGTTCCTTCGCTGCCCGAGGTGTCGCCGCAGCCTGTTGTGCGTTCGATCAAGCCGGGAGCGCCCCTGGCTGCCCTGAGCCGGATCGACAGCCCGCTCGCCAATCAGGTCGCCAAGGTGGCGGCCAATGCCGTCTGGTGCGACCGGGTGATCTATGCGCCGAATGATCCGGCGGGTCAGTTTCTGGTCGTCTCCACCGTCCTGAACATGGCTCCGGCGGGTACGCGGCTGGAGGTGAGCCTGCTCGATGAAAAGGGCGGGACGGTGGCTGCGGAGACGTACGTGACCGAGGAGGGGAAGCCCGCCTATCTGGTCGAGGGACGGCTGAATGTCGGCACCCTGGCGGAAGGAGCCTACACCCTCGCCGCCCGCATCGTGCCGCCAGCAGGTGGCGAGACGGCGCTGGTCTCGGGGACATTTTCGGTGGGAAAGGATCTCCGACCCGAGGCCGGGTTTCCCGCGAGCGGGATTCCCCTGACGGTACCTCCGATCTCCGCGATGGGCGGGACCGTGGCGCCGATCTCCTTCGGAGTGCCGCTGCCGTTTGGAGCGCTCTCGCCGGGAGAGAGTCTGGAGGTATGGGAGGGCGACCGACCGATCCTGACCCAGTCGCAGCCGATGGCCCTTTGGGGACCGGGGGCGGAGGACTCCGTGCGATGGATGGGGGTTTCCTTCGTCGCCGCGTACCAGGATGGAAAGGCAGCGAAGTACGTGCTGAAAAGGGCCGCTGAGCAGGTTGATTCCCCGCTGAAGGTGGCAGACTCCGCCGCGACCGTATCCATCGAGACCGGCGCAGTGCGGTTCCAGATTTCCAAGCGGGCCTTCCGGGGGCCGGAGCAGGTTGAGATCAAGCAGGGTGACAAGTGGACAAGGCTGTCCACGGCAGTGAATTCCGCGGGCGCCTATATCGTCGACGAAAAGGGAACGCGCTATGAGGCGTCCGCGGACCCAACTCCCGAGGTGCGGATCGATGAAAATGGGCCGGTGCGCGCGGCGGTATCAGTCCGTGGCTGGTACGTCAACCCGGCCAACCCGCAGGACCGGCTATGCCAGTTTCAAGTGCGCCTGTATGCCTATGCGGGCCTGTCGCGGATCGACGGATTTCAGCGAACCGTCGTCACCTACGACACGCACGCCCGGAAGCTGGCCGATGTCGGCTTCTCGCTGCCGGTCGCGGTCGCCGGGCAGGATGCGCTCCAGTGGTTCACCGGTATCGATGGGCAGGTGCAGTCGGGTCCGGTGCAGGACGCGGTGTTCTTTGCCCAGGCTGCTGCGGATAAGGTGTGGCTGAATCGCATCGACGGAGAGCCCGATGGCAAGCGCTCCGATGGCTGGCTGGCGGTGCGGGGCGGCGGGGTGACGGCCTCCGGGTTCCTGCGTGATGTGTGGGAGAAGTTTCCCAAGGAGATTTCGTATGCGGGAGGGCAGATGACATTTCACTCCTGGCCCAAGCACGGTCGGCGCATCGTGGCCCCGGAGGACGAGATCAAACGGGAGAACATCCATCGCAATCTCTTTGCGCACCAGGGGCCGCTGCTCGATCTGCAACTGCCCGAGGCGTACTTCAACCAGCTGCGGACGTGGCACGAGGAGCAGAAGTGGGACCGGGAGAATACGGCCTTCATCGGCTATCGCAGTGATGGCAGCGGGGTGAGCATGAGCATCCGGTTTGGCGTGGAGTATTTCCCGGCCGACGAGCCGGAGGCCGCTGTGGCGTCGCAGTCGGTGGTGAACCAGCTGGCGCCATCGGCAATCGCCGACCCGGCGTGGAATGTGGCCAGCGGCGTGATCCCATTCCTCACCGCAGCCGGGGACCCACGGTGGGAAAAAGCCGACGCTCGGGTCGAAGCCTATGCCATCGGCATGAGCAACCTGGCCGCAGTCGGCCAGATCTATGGCATGTGGATCTACGGGAATACGAATAACAACTGGGATACCGACCTGAAGGCGCCCTGGCTGCACCGGCTCTGGCAAAACTCGCACTACGGGCACGCAAGCTTCCCGTGGAAATACTACTTCCGCAGCGGAGACCCCCGTTTTCTCAAGCTGGCCCGAGCCCAGACCGGCAACCTCATGGATGTCGGGATCGTCCACTATGTCCCGCCGGAGGAAGCCGGGACCTATGCCGGAAAGACGCCGGGAGGCCTGTACCACGCCAAGGGCTGGCTGCCGTGGGGCGTGCGGCTGCGCGGCGAGTTTCGCACGGATTCGGATGTCGGCATCCTCCAGCACTGGACGAACCCCAAGGTCTTCCTGGAGCGATACCTGACAGAGGTGGACCTGGAGGCGAGGGATGTCTTTCAGCTTTGGTACGACCGGTTGGTCAGTCAATACCAGTACCGGGCCCGCTACGGGGTGGGCCGTGAGTTAACCCAATCCATCAGCGAGCTGGTGGATATCTATCAAACCCTCTGGGACCCGCGGCTGGTCGGGTACCTGCGGCCGATGGGAGACTCCGCTCTCGGCACGCCGTTTGTGAAGTATCCCTCGCAGCTCGGGTTTGCCTTTTTCAATCGCACGTGGCCGATCCGCTACTATGCCTTTGCCCGTGACCCGAGGGTGATCGAGCGGCTGGAGGAGGCGCTGCCCACGGAAAACTATGGCCCCTACGGCATGGCGTCCGCCGCCTTCCTGCTCAGCCAGAAGAAGAAACTGGCGCGTGCGCCGCGGCTGCTCAGCGCGATGGAAAATGCCGATCGCGGCGTCTTCCGGAGTCCTGGTGATCCGCTGGATGGTTATGGCTCGTACTCGAGCGCGGTGGATTCGCGAGGTCTCGACGAGATACCGAGCGTGCAGGCGGCTCTCGCCGGATTGAGCGAGGCGGAGTTGAGCAAGGCCCGGACGCAGGGCGTGACGCTGGACCCGGTCTTTCCGGCGCGGGCGGGGAGGAACCTGGTGCGGGAGGGGACGGAGTCTGCCTTGATCCTGGCGCTGAACCCGGATGGCCGGCCGTTCAAGCTGCGCTTTGAGAGCCGGATGGGCATCGACATGCTCCCGGCCATTGCAAGGGTCGTCGACCCGGCAGGCAAGGAGGTGCAGCAGATCCGGCTCCATGATCGCAATGCCGATGGCAGTCCGCGGCAGCTGCGGTATCTCGGCGCGTCGGCTCCGGTTTTTGAAATACCAGGAGGCCTGCCCGGCGTGTATCGCATCGAGTTTTACGGCTACTATCCCGTCTACCGTGCGCCGCTGACCGATCTGCCCCATGAGATGGCGGTGCTCGGCCAGGGCTCGCAGGCGGTGAAGGGGGTGCTCTTCGCGCCCCAGGCCTCGCAGCTCACGCTGAACTTTGCCGCGGGCAAACCCTCGGGAGCTTCGAGGCCATTGAGTTTTGAGGTGCGAAATCTCGATGATGGCAAGACCTTTGAGACGGTCCTGCTCTCCGGTTCATCACGCTCGTCGGATTCTGTCACGCTCTCGGGCGGGCCGCAGGGAGTGCGAGCGGAGGTTGCCGCGCCGGTGCTGAGCTGGCTGCCGGCGGGCCAGCCCGTGTTCTTCGCCCATCGCTGGGAGGATTTTGCGCCCGTGCTTGAGCGCCTGGGAGCGAAATCAACGAAACTCGACGCCACGCCCGAGGCGCCCGCCCCTGCGGGGGCGCCTGCCGCGCCGGAGGAATAAAGGCTCATGATAACGAAATATCCCGTGTGCCGGGACGATGAAATCTACCACGCCTGGCCGGACCTGGCGGTGCAGGGAGAGCGCATGATCTGTGTCTTCAGCGAATGTCCCGACCATGGGGACCGCAGCCATACGCGCATCATGGTCACGCATTCCGAGGATCGCGGGCGCACCTGGACTCCCAAGCGCCCGGTGAGCCCGGGCCTGACGAAGCAAACCCCGGATGATCCGCACTGGAACTGCGCGCGGGTGACGGCGCTCGACGATGGCCGTCTCGTCGTCATCGTCGACAAGGTGAGCGGGCCGGGAGAAGGCAATAAGCCGGGCGGGCGGCAGACCAACTGGATGTTCTTCAGCGATGACGGCGGGCTGACCTGGTCGGATGCCGTGCCGACGTCGATCGAGGGGATCGTGCCCGACAAGATCACCGTCCTGCGGCATGGCGGGCAGGCCGGACGCTGGCTGGTGAGCGCCCAGACCCGTCGGGCGGATGAAAACGGGGCGGAGACCTGGCGCTCCCACGCCTGGCTTTCCGATAACGAGGGGCTGTCGTGGGCGGGACCGTATTTCATCGGCGGACGGCCCGAGCTGAAACTGTGCGAGGGGAGTTTCCTGGAGCTGCCCGATGGCGAGATCGTTTGTTTTTTCCGGGAGAACTCCCGCAGGGGCAAGGATGCGTACAAGGTCTTCAGCCGCGATGGGGGAGTGACCTGGGATGGGCTGGTGGCGATGCCGATACCGGCCTGCCATCGCCCGGTCGCCGGGATGCTCCAGAGCGGTGAGGTGCTGATTACCTACCGGTATGAACCGGGCGGGCGCGGTCGGCGTGAGCACTCGGCGCAGAATGTCTTCGCCAGCCTGACCGACGTAGAGAGCTGCAAGGCGCGGAGCCGGGCCGAGGCGTCGACGCGCGTGCTCCCCCTCGACTATGATCGCGCCGACAGGCCGGATACCGGCTACACCGGCTGGGTGCAGTTTCCCGATGGCGAGATCCACGTGGTGACCTACATCGTCGATGATGCGCCGAAGGGCCAGATACGGGGGTATGCCTTCCGGGAGTCGGCGTTTCGCATTTCCTCCCGTGCCTAGGAGCTGACTGTGCATGGCATTCGCTCCGAGATGCAGGCGGTCATCGAGCTCAAGGCTCGCCAGCCTGTATTGCCTGCATTCCCGGATTACGGGATCTGCATTCTTGAGAGGCGGCATTCGGAGGCGTTTTCCATGGACGCGTCCCGGTATGATTTTTCCGAGGTCATGCTCGTGCTGGATGGCGCGGGATGGATTGTGCAGGGAAAGGTCCGGCATCCGATCCACAGTCACGATCTGATGGTGATCCCTCGGGGTGAGGAATATCGGGTCGAGGGCCAGGCCGATGCGCCCCTCGCGATCCTGTGCCTCTGCCTCCGCCCGCGAGAAGACCAGAGGAATCTGTGGGCGAAGGTGTTTCCAGCGCATTTTTCCGTATTGAGGAACTCGGGCCTGACGCGCGAGATCGCCGCCCAGCTGAGGGCCATCCTGTTTGAGCAGTCGGTGGCGCGCGACTACACGGAGGCGGTGGTCATCGCGCAGACTCTTCTGCTGTTGAGCAAACTCAAAAGACGGGAAGGAGCCGCGGCCCGGCAGCGTTCCCAGACGGTGGAGGCCATAGCCCGGGTCCAGAGCTACATCCAGCAGCTCGTCGGGAGTTTCCACGAGCCGGAGACCAACGAGGCGGTCGCCGGTCGCCTGGGCATGAGCGCCAAAAGCCTCACAACCTACTTCCGGCAGCTGACGGGGAAATGCCGGTGGACTGGCACGACATCCTGGAGCATCACGATTTTGAACTCGACCGGCGCTATCGTGCGGCCTTGATCACGGAGGGAATCTATCACTTCCCGCTGGCGGCCAAGCAGGGATCAGTCAGTGCCGCGCATACCGATGCGGACATCGAGGAAACCCTGTCTGTCGTGAAGAAAATCCTGCCGCGCCTGAGGAGTGAACGCATGAGCCAATCATAGCAGGGTTGATGCCCGCGATGGGAAGAGTGAAGTGCGGCAAGCTTCTCGCCTACGAACACTCAGGAAGCTGGAGCAGATCAAGGCCCATGTCACCATGTGGCGCTTTACCAAAAACAACGGCATCACAGCACCAAGCAAACCGATAAGGCCAAGGCCTTTGTCCGCACGTATGACTTCCTCGCTACCATCCTGCCATACGGCGTGCAGGAGTGGGAGAAGCTCTCCCACATCATCAAGGCATTCAACGACCAGTTCGGAGGGTTGTTCAAAGATCCCAAGGCCGTGGAGACGCGGATTATCGATGTGATCCCGCCAAAGGTGTTGGCCGACGAGAAATATCAAAACGCCAGGCAGCACTCCGACAGGCATTATGCCCGCATTGAGCACGATAAGGCGCTAAAGCGGGTGATCAATGCGATGCGTCGAAGACGACGCCCAGTTCTTCAAGCAATTCCAGGATAATGAATCGTTCCGACGATGGCTCACCGATACCATCTTCGGAATGACGTATGAGAAGTAAGCTGAATTCGCTTTGATGAGGCGGTCTACAAATGCGTGTTTTTCGCTTTTGTGCTATCAGCGCCTCCGATCAGAAGCGGTTTTGTTCATTGGGTTCGAATTATCGAGGGCTGATCATGGCCGTCTTTGTAAAGGACAGCGATATCGCTGAACGAAGCGTCATCGCGTCCATGATCGCCAGAGCACTTTCGCAGGTGGCCAACTGGTATGGATGGGTGGGGAGGCGCTTATTCTCGATATGTTCAACGAATCCGCGAAACGCTGGCGCGTATCCCATTTCGTAGAGCGCATCGTGCGGGTCGCCGTAAATCTCGGTCGGAGCGCTCCCTTTTCGTGAGCGCTTGAGTAATCCGGCTGGGAAGGAGCTTTCCGGATTCGGGAATTGAATCTCCACGACTTCGTCCTCTCCCTCAAACACCAGGTACTCGCGGTGGTCCTCACCATCGGGTATCACCGTCAGTTCGCACGATGCTCCAGTCTCCCATTGACCCTCCAGCGTCCATTGAGAAGATTTCGCCCGAGCGTAGTCCACGCAAAGCTCGGAGGGTGGAGTACCTAGGAAGTACAGCAGCGAATCGATCAGGTGAAGCGCGGTGTATGGGAAGGAGGGTACATGCCGTTCCAGCCGTTCCATGCGCCCTTCGATACGACGCAGGGCGCGAGGGGGCGTAAAGCCTCTCAAAAGGGGAGTATGTCGCCGGTTGAATGCCACGAACAGCGGAGCTTCCGATTCCTCCTCGGTCTCCCGCAGAGCGGAGAATTCATTGGGAGTCAGGGCCGGGGGTTTTTCCAGGTAAACCGGCATGTTGGCGGTGAGAGCCAGGGCCGCCATGCTGGCGTTGGCGGTTTCCGAGGTAAGAACCATCACGGCGTCTACGTCGGGAGATTGCAGGAGGTCTTCCGGACATCGGTGCGCAGTTGCTTCCGGGAATGTACCGCACGCCAGTTGGGCGTTGAGGCTGTTCAGATCGCACACTCCAGTCACGGTGACTTTGTCTGCCAGCGCCAGAAGGATCGGAGAATAAATGTTCTTGAAAATACCTCCGCATCCGAGGACACCGAGCCGGATTCCGCCGGATGGCCGACCGGAAGAGAGATTCGTGGATCGTAATATCATGATGAGAAAAGGTTGCAGACCATGGCAAAGAGCCTTGGGCGCAGTCTTAAGGCTTGGCAGCGGCCCCCTCCGCAACTTTGCCTATCTCAAAGTCATCGAAATCGATCGATCCCTTGGAGGTTGTGTAGGAGGTCACTCGGATCACCATCGTCACCGCAGCGGGGGGGGCGGTTGTTCCCAAGAGGTGGCGCACCCATTTTCCCTGAGTGTTAAATACGGGCAGCGCGGGCTTTATTGAGGTCAGGACGTTTCCCTCCGCGTCAAAAAATGCGATTTCGGCTCCTCCCACCCCATAGACCCCGGAGCCATTTTCCGAGCGTGCCCAAAAGGTGAGGAGATACTCTCCGAAAGGTTCGACAGGTATCGGATCGGAGGTGATGAGGATGTTGTCTTCCGGGGCTTCGCTCTCGTCGACGATGCGAAGGCCAAAGTTGCCTGACCGAGCGGCGGATTCCTCCACCTGTACTCCGGGTTCGTTCTGGCGGACTTTCCAGCCGTGGAGTTTCTCTTCAAATCCAGGATTCGCGAGTGGAGCTTCCTCGAGAGTCAGCGGGGCGGCAAAACCTACGGGACTAAGAAATGGAGCCGTTAGCAGACATGCCAAGAAGAGGGGAACTTTCATGAATTCACTGAAATCAAGAAGCCCACGCTTGGCAATGGCGAGCCATCCTCTTACAGAAGAGTAATGAGGCAGCGAATTACGCAGAAAGATGTCGCGAAGGCGGCTGGTGTGCATTCGACGACGGTCTCCATGGTCTTTCGAAATCATCCCTCGATCCCCGAGAAAACGCGATGCCGCGTCAGGGACATTGCCAGCAAACTCGGCTATACCCATGACCCGATGCTCTCTGCGCTGGCTGCCTATCGGACCAGCCAGCGGCCTGCCTCCTATCAGGGCGCCCTTGCCTGGCTGAGTAACTCTGAGGGAGGCTTCGACTGGAAAACTTCACCGCATTTTCGTGTGTACTATGCAGCCGTCCAGCGGCGGGCGAGCTCTCACGGCTATCAAATCGCGGACTTTGATATTCATGCGGCAGGGAGCAGCGCCAGGCGGGTGGCGGGCATCCTGCGTGCGCGCAACATCACCGGGGTGCTGGTTTGTCCCCAGCCCGCCGCCTGCACCCGGATCGAGTTTCCTTGGGAGGATTTTTCGGCGGTGACGTTTGGGTATACTCTCGAGACGCCCAAACTCCATACGGTCGCTGCCTCGTTTTATCGGGATATCCGGCAAACGATGGAGAATGTTAGGAAACGCGGATACGAAAGGATCGGCTTGGTCCTCAATCTTTCCGACGACCAGCGATTCGACCATTATGTGCTGGCTAGCTATCTGGTCGACGAGTTCCTGCTTCGTCAGACTATCTCCCTTGCTCCGTTGTTGGAAAATTACCGGGAGAAGCCTGCCGTGCTGCGGAAATGGTTCCAGAAATATCGCCCGCAGGTGATCGTGGCTCAGGATTGGCGTGTTCTCGCGATTCTGCGCGACCAGGGCATTCGCGTCCCCGAGGATGTCGGCTTTGCTTGCGCAGGCCTGCCTCTCGGCACCAATGAGATGACAGGCGTCGTCGAGGACAGCTCTCGCATGGGGGAGGTCGCAGTGGATCTCGTCGTGGCCATGATCCAGCGTGGAGAGCGCGGCGTGCCCGGAAAGGTTCAGCGCATCCTGATTGAAGGCGACTGGGTGGAGGGAAGAACCCTGGGGAGCCCTCCCTGACTGGCAAAACCTTCCTGAAGCTCTTCTGTAAGAGTGTGGCGAGCGTTGATCTATCCTAGGATCGCGGCGATTCTCGCAAAGATGAAACTCTTCCTTTCCCCCGCTTCGAAAGCACGTCGTTTCTTTAGCAATCAATTCCTCCTGGCGTTTACCTTGGCTGGGGTCTGTTGGACTGGCCCGATGCAAGCCGCCACGGTGAACTTTTCGACAGAGCAAGGGTATTCCTCGACGAAATCCGTGCTTAACGGCCAGCCTGCGGCCTCGCCTCTTTGGCTTGCCAGCGCCTCCTATTCTGTAACCGCGAGCAGCGGGAGCGGAGTGGTTGTTTCCGATCGCGGCTACAGCTCGAGCAATCTTGCCGCAGTCTATCAGGCGCCGGTCAGCGCTTCCGTCGGAGGCAGTATCGGCCTGTCGCTGGACTTTCAGTTTGCAGGCGTGGGATCAGCCAATTCCGCTTCCGCAAGGTATTTTGCGACCATCGATCTGGCGGCGTCATCCTCATTGACTGCGGCGACTGGTGCGACGGACAATGCGAAGTTGATTCTCTTCCGAAACGCCAACAGCAGCAACTACCAGATTTATTTCGCGACCGAACTGAATGGCTTTAATGCAAGCTCGGGGTTCTCGCTTGCCTCGATCGGAGACAATGGCACAGTCGGTGATCTCACCGACAATCTTCGCCTGTCCTTGACGATGACCAAGGGCGCTTCGAACACGGCATGGACTGTCACGGCCTCCCTCCTCAACCTGGATACATCGACGACTGTCGCGACGCTCAACCTGACCGGGATGGGGACTTCTTCGACGTTTTATAACGCCGCATCGATTTACGGCGGGTTAAACTCCGGCTCTGCGTATTCCGGAGGGAGTGGCATCGGCACGAGCAGTTGGTCAGCCACGCAGTTTACGACCGTGCCCGAGCCATCGGCGGTGACTTCCGTTTTGCTCGGCCTGGGAGCACTGGGCGTCCTCGGGATGGCTCGCAAACGCGTCCGCCCCGCAATGGAGGCGGGTAAGGGTCATTCTGCATAGCAGCATCCTTGCGCCTTTAGCCTAAGCTGGCTTGAATCTCTAGGTTCTTCGTATCTCCATGAGAGTTTCCTCCCCAGGAAGAAAAACACTCTGGTCGATCATTCTGTTGATCGTCATCCTTTTCTTGTGCGGGACTGCGTTTCTCATTTGGAAGCAGGATCGTTCCCCTCACGAGCCTGTGTGGATTTCTCCTTCGGAGGGAGCGGTCGTTTCCCCGGACGGGCTCCTGGCCTCTCCTGAGGGGCGATGTCTTCCGCCGCTTCGTGCGCCGCTTGTGCCGGCCCAGCGCTGGGTGCTGCCGGATGATCTGCTGAAGGGGACAGTCTTCGGAAGAGTGCTGGTTTTGCGAAATGAGAACATCGATCCCGCCACCGCAGCCATCATGCCGGCAGCCTTGTCGGCCGCGCCCTGCTGGCAGCTGGCGATGGTTCGCTCCGAGGAGGCTGGATTCGCCGGGAGTGCCGTGAGGATGTTCTCCCGGTGGGCTTGGGGCAAAGGAAAGAAATCCGACGCGACCTGTGAGCTCCAGTATCTTTCCGGTCCTCTCGGCACCTCTCGTGCGGAAGTCCGCTGGAATGGGAAAGTCATAGCGGAGATCAATGCGCGGGCGCCGAAGTGGGAGGTCCGGTCGGCTCGCTTCTCCATCCCGGAAGACGGTGAAAATCGCGCGGTGCTCGAACTCATCGACGTTGGCCCGCTTCCCCCAAAATCTGACACTCAGCCGGACGGCTTTTTTGTGGCAGGCCTGCGAATCCCCCAGGGCTGGAAGCTTGCTCCTTCGGCGATCAGAATCACCGTGGCTGAGCAGTCCTATCTGCTTCCTGCTGCGAGCAGGAGCGAGCCCGTTCGTCTCTGGACGGTCGGGGAAGGCACCGGTGCGAATCCGGAGTTCATCCCGGTCGGCGAGCGTCCGCAGATTCGCTTGCAGGATGCAGCGACGGGCACCCGGGGAAAAGGCGACCTTGTCCTGCCTGACGTCGAGTTTGCGATTCGGAGAAATCCCGACGGCAGTCAGGAGGCGGATTTCCGCCGGGCGATCTGCCGGATTGCCGCACCCGATGCCTACGAGCAAGGCTCGGAGCATCCTCAGGGCCGTTCGCAGACATTCGTCTTTGACTCGCCCGTTTCCGGCCAGGCGCGATTTGTCGGAAGGGCAAAGGGTGCGGGAGAATGGAACGTCGCTATCGATGGAGCGACGATCGGAACCGGGAAAGCCGGGAAAGACCCCGAGCAATGGACCGACATCGCCGTCGATGGCATCCCTGTGAAAGCTGGAGCGAACCGGCTCACGATAACGGCGATTCGCGGAAAGACACTCTGGGATTTTTTCGCTCTGGATCTGATGGATTCCAGCTTCCTGCTCAGTGGAGCAGCCTATTCCGGCTGGCCTGTCGCGCCGCCCGCAGCCAGGCCGCGAAAGAACGCGCCTATCTCATTCGATCCCGGCATGATTGTTCAGGTCAGGGGGGAGAGCCGGGTGCAGCCCCGTGTGTTCGGGATCACCGATCACAATCCCCCGCGCATCCTGGATAACAAGGCGCTCCGCGACACGCTCCAGGCGATGAATCTCGGCGCCATCAAGGGGCCCGACCACATCGTCGACGACACGGCTCCTCAGGCGAGTATTGACTCACTCCCTGCGCTCGATGCTTATTATCATTCCACCGTACCCTTGTCTCAATATCAGACCATGTGGAACGAGGCGTCCCGGGGATGGAAGCGCCAGCTTCGGGAGGCAGGACGGTCTCTGGCTCTCGAGCGCATCGCCGTCCTCAGCGGCATTCCGAAGTGGGCGGAGTTTCCGGGAAGCAAAGGCGGCCACTCCGGCGTACCAAAGGATCTGAAGCTCGCCGCTCGTATGGTCAGTGGTGGGTTGGAGACCATTCGTCCATTATGGCCCGAGCTTCGGATGGGGTACCTGTGGAATGAGCCGGACAGCTGGTGGCGGTGGGAAAAGGACATCATCGGGGCAGGGTACCAGGGCTACAGCGACTATTTCCGCGCTTACCTGAGCGCCGTCCGGCAGGAACTCGACCTGCGCTGTCCGGGGTTTCTGCTCGGCGGGCCCTCCACCTATGCGCCTCCCATCAATTTTGTCGGCTACTCGGTCAACCTCGAGAAATGGAAGACGTGGTGGAACCCGCTGCTCCGCGAAAGCTGGAGGGATCTGAACTTTTTCGATTTTCACGCCTATGGTTTCGATCCCCGCCAGATCCTGGCCAATCTCGACGTTCTGGCCGCGGCGGGGGAGGCTCTTCATGGCGAACGCAAGCGCGTCACCATGACCGAGGTGGGCTATGCGGAGTCCCTGATCCAAAGGGCCTTCGGGATCCAGTCGGAGCCCGCTTGCTGGCGGTATCGGAGCCTCCCGTACGCCCGGTACCTGCTCGCGATGGCGGCGGAGCCTGATCGCATCTGGGCCGCTTTGTATTACGATCTTAACAATCACGAGTACGGAATGTTTCGGCAGGGCGGTATGGAGCCCACATCCATGGTCGACGTCTTCCTAGCTCTGGCACCGATGCGAGGAGAGATCCTCGGGTCCGACTCACAGGACCCTGCGATCAACTGGATGGCCACCCGATCCGGGAAGACGGTTTTCCTCGCCATCGTCACGGATGAGCGCAATGGCGGAAGCCTCCCCATACGCTTGCCTGGGGGATTCGATGGAACCCTTGAGGTTCGGCGTCTTTGCCTCGATCCCGCATTGTCTGATGTTGTTGCCACGACGGAGCAGGTCCGTCTGGTGGGGGGTAAGGCCGATCTCGCGCCCATGCCGGGCAGCCTCATCGTGGTCCGTTTCGACCTGGGCGACATCCCCGCGGCCAGTCAGGTGAGGCGCGTGAAGGAGATATTTGCCGATCAGTTCGTGGAAAAGCTGGATACCGCTCAGCCCGCTCTCCGTTGGACGCTTCGCTGCGAAAAAACGGCCTCACCCGATGAGGGCGCCGTATTGCGGATCAGCAGCTTCGGCCCGGAGGCGGTCGACAATGTCGCATTTCACTGGAACGGGCATCCGCTGGAGGTCAGTGGCGCTTTCCGCTCGGAGGTGGAGATACCGGTGGGATGGATCTCCGGGTCCAATGTCCTCGAAGCGAGGCTGCGTAACCCGGAATCACGGATACCCTTTGTGTTAGGCGCGGCGTCTCTGCGGCTTTCGGAATCAGTGCTAATCGGAGGAGAATGATGAATAATCGGTCTTTGATCACGTTGGAAAAAAAACGCGCCTGCGGGGCGAGCACGCTGCTCGAGCTGCTTGCCGGGGTCGCGATTCTCGCGCTTCTTGCCGCTTTGGTGATTCCGGCGGCGCGAGGGATGACGGAGAAAGGCAAGACCATGCAGCGCATGGCCAATCTCAAGGCCATTGCTCATGCCTGTCAGGTCTATGCGGCGGACAATGACGGCAGCCTGCCCTTCTTGTGTTCCTCGGCGGCTGGCGGGTGGGCCAAGCCCTTTTGGTACAACACCATTTCGTCATACCTTCCGCAGAAGCAGGTCCAGGTGGTGGGTTCCGGCCAGGTAAAGAGTGCCAACTACTCGGCGCTGGTCTGTCCGTTTGTTCCCTCAGGCCAGCATGGGGGAAGCGACTACGCCGGCAGCAGCGGCGTCTTCTTTGCTCCAGGCGAGTCCCCGAGCGGCTCGGCCATGCGCGTCGCAGCCATAGAGAATCCTTCCCAGGTCGTTCTGGCCGTCAGTGCGGAAGTCCGAAGCTCGGGCCTCCCGAGTTGGTATGTCAATGCCAGGTACTACGTCAACTTTCCCGATTCCTCGAGCAATCTTCCCAGCGCAAAGTGGACGCGCAGCCCCAACATCGCGGCGGTTTTTGTCGATGGGCATTATGAGGAAATCTCCCCTGCAAAATTCCGGGAAAATCGAGCCACCTACATGATTCCCAAGAACCTTCTTCAAGCCGGTTGGCTGACTCAATAAGTGAAACGCGATCACGCCATGTTTTCTCTCCCGCAAGCTCGGGTTGATTCGGAGGGCCCCCTCTCTCTTGGTACTGGCGCAGAGTTTCCGCGCGAGTCGGGGCGTCTTTTCTTCCTCGCCGAGGAGTTCGCCGGTTCCACCGCGCCCTCTTCGGAGTTGCTTCCCTCCGCCGAGGCTCTTTCGCTCATCCAGACTCCGCGTTCGCTGGAAGCCATTTTCTTCAGCGGAATCTCGGGAGCCGATCAGCAGGCCATCGACACTTATATGAGTCTTGCCTGGGCTGCCGTGGCTTGGCGGCGCACGGGGGATTCGCAACTGGCGGAGATCATCAAGGGCTGGGAGCCCCTTTTGGAAACACAGGAGCCAATGCGCATCACCGGCTTCGCCCTGGAGAATCGCGACCTGATGGTGGGACACGCCCTGCTGGCCTTTGCCATCATGGAGGATGTCCTGCGGGGTGTTTTCGACACGGCTTTTGAGACAGCCTTGCGCCGGGCATTGATTTCCCAGGCAGCGCAAACCTATGCCAATCTCACCGACCGCGAGATTTTCCCCGCCTACTCCTACGAGCAGAACCACATGATCATTCCTGTTTGCGGATTGGGGATCGCAGCGATGTCCCTTGGCAGCGGAGAGGAGTCCGTTGCCTGGGGGAGCTTCGCCCGGGATTTTCTCACACGCAGCTTTGAGGTGATCGGGCAGGACGGCTGGTTTTTCGAGGGCGTGGGGTACTGGAATTTCACGATGCAGTTTCCGATCTGCTATGCGCTCGCGCTCAAGCAGACCACGGGAGAAAGCCTCTTCATGGAACCCCCCTTCAAAAACGCTGGTCTTTATGTCGCGCACATGGTGCTTCCCGACGCCCGGTTCGTCTTTGACTTTGCGGACTGGGGGCCGCGTGTGGAGCCGGATGGGACAGGGTTTCAGCCGGGGTACGATCAGCCGTGGCATTCGCAGCCGACATATGTTCCGCGTGCGCTTGTAAATGTCCTGGCCCGCGAGCAGGGGGGCGGCTTGTGCCGTCGCCTGCTGACACGGCTGCCGATCAACCGGTCTCCTTCCGCGCTGGACGCCTCGCTCTCGCTTCTGCTGCCGGAGAGCACGGGCTGCGACGGCAGCGGGACCGAGCCTGCTGTGTCGCACTATTTCCCCGATATGGAGGTGCTGCACTGGCGCGGCGGCTGGAAGGAGCCGGAGGCGACCGCTCTGGCCTTCAAGTCTGGCCCGCCCGCCGGTCATCACCTGGCCCGCCTGCTGGAGCGCGATCCTGCCTGGCATCTGGAACTCGGCCACGCTCATCCCGACGCGGGATCGTTCCTTCTGTTCGCGCATGGTGTCTTCCTGGCCAACGACACGGGATATACGGGCAAAAAAGAAACCGCCGACCACAACTCCCTCCTCGTGGACGGCATCGGGCAGCATCGAGGCGGCACGCCATGGAGTACGTTCAACGCAAAGCCCTATGGCGAGTACGACCGAATACGCATGGAACACGTCTGGCACGGCCCACGGGTGGCTGCCGCCACGGCTGTCTTCAATGCCGCCTATGATGACGCGCTGGAGCTAACCGATGTCCGGCGGAGCCTCATTCTCGTAGACGGCCGATTCCTGGTCGTTTGCGATACGCTGCGCTCGACGCTCAAGCATGAGTATGAATGGCGTCTTCATACCGATCAGGCCGCCACGCAGGCCGGGGATCGTCGCTTTATCATGGAAAACGGCCCCGGTCGTCTCATTATCGAAACCCTCGGCGCACCGGTCGCGCATCGCGTCGCGCCCACGGTGGTCGAGACCGAGTGCTTTTCTTCGACTCGCTCCCGCCCGCAGCAGCGAGGTTTCCATCTCGCATTGACTTCTCCCCGCACCCGGGATTTTCAGTTTCTCGTCGCCGCGGGCATTCAATCCTCCGTCAGTCGCGAGTCGGAATTTTCCGCCCGGCTTGCTCCCGGCGGACGGCTGGAGCTCTCCGATGCCCAGGGAAGCTGTACGGTCTGGCTCGGCGGGGCGGGCAGTGAGGAGCTCGACGGTGTTTACGCCTGCCATCTTCGAGACGCTGCGGGCGGGACTCTTTTTGCCGGCATGCTTGGTCGCTCCCTGACTGCTCCCGGCTTGACCTTGCGTTCGTCTGGGGGCGGGATTGAGAGCGTCTGCCAGGCCTGATCGCCATGTCGGCTTCTGAATTCCCTTATCCCGAGGCTCGTTGGATTTGGTCGCCCGAGCACGAGGAGGATGAAATCAACGCCCGGTTCGTTTTCGAGCACGAGCTTGTCCTGACGGCGCAGGAACCCGTCTCCGTGGCGATCACGGCGGATTCCCGCTACTGGCTTACGATCAATGGCGCACCCGCCGCCAGTGGTCCCGCGCGGGGTTATCGTGACCTGGCGTTCTTCGACACGGTGGATGTGTCAGGTTTCCTCCGGCCGGGATCGAACCGCATCGAGATCACGGTGACGCATTGGGGTGTCGACACCTTTCAATATCAGCGCGGCGTCGCGGGCCTTCTGGCAGCGTTTTACTCCCGGGACAAGGTGCTGTTGCTTTCCGGCGAGGGGTGGCGTGTCCGGCGGGCCGTCGAGTGGGTGCAGCACGTGCCTCGCATCTCCATCCAGCAGGGCTTCGAGGAGCATTTCGACGCCCGGGTAGCTGCCGCGGTTCCGGAAACCGCCTGGCACGCAGCGACTGTTCGGGCCGAGGCCTCGCGCACGCTGCATCCCCGGGCTACCGAAAATCTTGCCAGGACGCCCCGGGTCTTCCAGCGCATGGTGCTGGCCGAGCGGCTGGCCCCGGCGCCTTCCGGAGGTTGGTCGCTCCCGGTTCGCCGGCACTTTTCACCATTTCCACACAGTGCCAACCAGCATGGCATGGCGGGTGCGTTGGCTGGTCTTTTTTGTAATGACTTGCCCACGCGGCTCCGTTTGCGCTTCATCGGGCCGGAGGTACGCGTCTGGATCGATGGTGCGCAACTCGACTTCATCGTCGATCAGGACCTGCGCATCGGAGAATGCCAGCTCGATCCGGGGGAGCACTGGGTCGGGATCGCCCTTTGCACTCCGTGCGACCACGCAGCCGACCTTGCCTGGTCATGGCATGGGGACGGCATATGGCGCAGTCCTCTGCCCGGTGGCAGCAGGGACGACGTCTGGGTGAGTTCTGGCCCGCTGTGGTCGTGCGTATCGGATACCAACTGTTTCATGCGCCGCGACGGCTCCGGGGATGCTTCCTATCAGCCGCCTTACGGTTCCGTATTTTCCGCAGAGGAACCCATTCTTCGCGAGAGAGCTGATTCCATGGCTCGCTGCTGCGATCCGCCGGAGTTTCTTGCAGCAGCAGGGGCGAATGCCCGCGTCCTCGCAAAAAGCGATTTCTCGGAGGTCGACGCCTATCTGGCGCTCCGCACGGATGAGCCGTTGAAAGACATTCCGGTTGCTTCCTGCGGCACGCTGTCCGGCACGCTGGACTTTTACGAGACGCCTTGCCGGGTGATCCTCGATCTCGGTGGGATGAGTGTCGGCTATTTCGAGATGGAGCTTGAGTGCGCGGGGGGAACCATCGTGGACGGCTTCTTTTTTGAACATCTCGACACTTCGAACGGCGCTCGCATCCAGTATCTTCACCAGGACGGCGGTCTGGTTTATCGCAACTCCTTCCGCTACACCGCCCACGAGGGCGTGAATGTCTTCCATTCCCGGCAGCGGCGCGGCGGGCGTTATGTCCTGCTCGTTTTTCGCGGCCCGGCGCAGCTTCTCAAGGCTCGCGTGATCGAGGAAACCTATCCGCCGCACGCCCAAGGCTCTTTTCATTGCTCGGACGAACGGCTGAACCGCATCCACGAGATCTCCCGGCGCACCCTGCTTCTGTGCATGGAGGACACGTTCACCGACTGCCCCACCTACGAGCAGGCCTTGTGGGTGGGAGACGCGCGCAACGAGGCCCTCTTTGCCTGCGAGGCATTCGGGGCATACGATCTCGCCCGGCATTGCCTCCGCCTTGCGGCGCATTCGCTCCGGGAATCGCCCTTCGTCGCCTGCCAGTGCCCCAGCGGTTGGGATGTCATCATTCCTTCCTTCAGTTTCTTGTGGGGCATTTCCGTCTGGGATGTTTTCTGGCAGACTGGCGACCGAGAGTTTCTTGGCGAAATATTCCCGGCTCTCCGCGACAGCCTTGCCATCGCGCTGCGGCGATGCACCGATCGCGGATTGTTCCGCGCGCCGGCCTGGAACTTCTTTGACTGGACCTCCATCGACCAGGACCGGCAGACCGTACTGCATAATAGTATGCTTCTGTCTGGCGCCCTCGACGCGGCGATGAAGGCCGCGCGAGAGCTCGGGCGGGAGCAAGACTGGCAGGACTTTTCCCGCTCCAGGGAGACGCTTGTCGCCGCAATCTCACAGCTATGGGACTCCGCGAAGGGAGCCTGGCGCGACTCCGTTCACGACGATGGATCGCTGAGCGATGGGATCAGTCAGCACACATCCTTCCTCGCCCTGCTCCATGATCTCGCGAACGGGCCGCAACGCGAGGCCGCCATCCGCAACTGCCTTGCGCCCCGTGCGGCGATGACGCGCGTAGGCAGCCCTCACGCGATGTTTTTCCTGCTGGACGCCCTGCGCAAGGAGGGCTGCGAGGACGGGGCGCTGGCGCTGTTGCGCGACTTCTGGGGACGGATGCTCGACGCGGGCGCGGACACATTTTGGGAAATGATCCATCCACCGGGCTCGCAATTTCCCACTCGCAGCCATTGTCATGGATGGTCGAGTTCCCCGGTTTATCTTCTGCCCCGTCTGCTCTTCGGCATCGAGTGTGTGGAACCCGGCTGGCGCAGAGTGGTCCTCCATCCGGCCGCATACGGCCTGGAGCATGCCAGCGCGCAGGTCCACACTCCGCACGGCTTGCTTACCGTCGCTTGGGAGCGAGCTCCTGACGGTTCGCTCGACGTGCGATTCGACGCCCCCTCGGCCATCTCCGTCGTTGTCCAGTCTTCAACCAACTCTCCATGAAAAACCGCTACTCCGTCATCCTCGGCAATCTCGGCAACACGTGCGACCGCTTCCTGTCCAGCGGATATAAAGAAATCCTGCCCAAGCCGGAAATGATCCGCAAGGCCGCAGCCATCCCCGGTATCGAGGGGATAGAGCTTGTCGGCACCTGGGACATTACCGAAAGCAATGCCCGCGAGATCAAGGCAGACCTCGACGGGGTGGGTCTCGCTTGCGTCTCGATCATCCCCGACCTGTTTTCGCAGAAACGCTGGGGCCTCGGCAGCCTCTCCGCCAAGTCCGCCGACACCCGTCGGCAGGCTCTCGAAGAATGCCGCACCGTCTCGCGCACCGCCAGGGAGATCGGCTGCCCGCTTATCAATCTCTGGCTCGGGCAGGACGGCTACGATTATCCGCTCACCGCCGATTACCGCTCCCAGCGCGCCTGGCTCACGGAAAACATCGCCACCATCGCCGCGGAGTTCCCCGATCTCCGCTATGCGCTCGAGTACAAGCCCAAGGAACCTCGCAATTTTTCCTTCCAGGCTCGTGCGGCGGATACCTTGCTCATGGCGTGCGAGACCGCGTTGGCAAATGTCGGGGTGTGCATCGATGTCGGGCACGCTTTCATGGCGGGGGAAAACGTTGCCGAGTCCGCCGTGCTGCTCCAGCACCACGGGGAAAAGCTTTTCCACATGCATTTCAATGACAACTACCGTTCCTGGGACGATGACATGATCGTGGGTTCCGTTCACCTCGTTGAGTACCTCGAGCTTCTCTTCTGGCTAGCCGAGACCGGCTACTCCGGATGGTACTCGATGGACCAATATCCTTACCGCGAAGACGGCGCCGCTGCCGTGTGCGAGAGCGTGACTCTCTTGCGCTCCCTGGAGGATTTGCTCACTTTGGAACGGCGCGGGCAACTTCGCGATCTTATCGCACAGGGAGACGCGACCCGGTCGACACGCTGGATGCGGGAGCTCCTTTTTGGCTCCCGCCAGCTGACATGAATCGACTCTTCCGCCGCATCGAGGAAAAGGCCAGGGATGTCTCGCAGCCTCCGGTGACGATTGTCGCTTTCGGCGACAGCGTGACCCAGGGAGTCATGGAGCATCGGGTGCTCGACAGCGCTCATGTCTATCACCGGCTGCTGCTGGACCATCTGGAGTCCTTCTTTCCGACGACGAGCTTTTCCATTTTTAATGCCGGAGTCTCCGGGGACAGTGCTGCCAATGCCCTCGGACGTCTGGATCGTGATGTCTTAAGCCGCAATCCCGATCTTGTCCTGATCGCCTTTGGTTTGAACGACTCGCTCCAGGGAGAGCCCGGGCTTTCCGGGTTCTCCTCGAGCCTGGCCGCGATGATTCGCATCATAAAGGAAAAGACCCGCTCAGCCATGCTGGTGCTGACCCCGCCGTTCATGGCGCGCAAGCCCGGTCCCCGCATTCACCCGGATCACCTGTCCATTGCCGATCGCATTATGGAAGCGCAAAATACCGGGATGCTCGCGCGGTACGCCTCTGCCATCAGGCGCGTCGCCGGGCAACACGATGTTCCTCTGGCCGATGTCCATCGCGAGTGGGAGCGACTGGCTGAAAGCGGTCTCGATACCGACGTCTGGCTTATCAATGGCCTGAATCATCCCGATGCTCGCGGCCATCGGCTGGCTGCGCTCCTCGTCTTTCATGCTCTGTTGTCGTGCCGGTAAATGCCAGGTATCTCACGGAAGTAAGATGTCTCTATTTTGGATTCGCTCTTCTGTAAGAGTTGACTGTTTCTTGTCTCTCCCTAACCCGCAATCTATTGAGATTACAACCCCATGAAAATAAGCACCCCCTCGACGTTAAGAATATCCCTCCTGTGCACCGTTTTGCTCAATGGTGTCCTTTGCTCCCAGGCCGCCACGGTCTACAATTATCTGCCTGCCAGCGGTAGCTGGGGGACTGCGGCAAACTGGAACACCGGCTCTTATCCGAATGACACAAATGACTCCAACGTTACCATCGGAAGCGGCAAAACCGTGAATGTGAACGACGGGAGTTTTTCCGCCGGGTATATCTTTGTCGGCTCCAGCGGGGTGCTCACGGCCTCAGGCGCAGGGCACGGCCTCACCATTGGCAACACTGTTGGCGGCTCCGGGCAGAGCATGGCGCTGTCAGGCAATGGCGGTCGTTTTACCATCTCCGACGGGGCTGTCGTGCAGGGTGCGGGAACCTTGATCGTCGGGGATTCGTCGACTCCGGGCAGCGTGACTCATCCCCGGCTGGAGATCACGAAGGCGAGCGCGACTTTCTCCACGCTTCAATTCATCGGAGGCAACTCCAATGTTCAGGATCAGGTGGTGTTGAACGAAGGCGCCAGTCTTACACTTAGCAGCATCACCACCGGCTCGGCGCAGGGTGGTTATCTGATCTTTAATGGCGGTGCAAGCGGCTTCGGCTCTCTGGCCATTGGAACTTTCGCCGCCAACAAGGTGGTGAATCTTCAGATAAACTCGGGGTCCTATCTCGGCAATGGCAGCTTTACCCTTATCGATGCAACCTCATGGTCGGGGGCATTCTCCTCCATCCTGTTCGATGGATCGGCATATACCTTTGGCACCGATGTCACCGTGGGCGATCGGACATGGAACATCAACCGCGTGGGGAGCGATCTCGTCCTGAATGTCGTTCCAGAGCCTGCAACGTGGTGCCTTCTTGGCTCAGGAATGTTTGCCGTTTTGTACGGAGTTCGCCGCCGTCGGCGGTAACCTGGTTTGCGCCGTGCGGAAGTGCGCGGCGCTGAAGGTCGTTCACAGAAGTCTAAACGTGCAGAATTTCTATTGATGAAGAATACACTTGTTTATCTAGTTGCCGCCTCCGCCTCCGTGGGATGTCTTTTCGCCCAGGGATTCTCGGAAAATTTTGAGAAAGCCGCCGATGGCTCCGTGCTCGGCTCCCACAGCCTGGCCGGATGGCATCAGGAGGGAAATGCGTCGGAGGAGGGGGGGCGTTTTACTGGCGAGGCGGCGTACTCTTCCGGCAGAGGGCTTCGGCTTGCTGAGCGCGAGACCTTTGCCGTTTTTCAGACAGAGAAACCATTCTGGACGAAAATCGATGGCGCCGCTTCGTTTTCCATGACCTTCCGCTTAACCGGAAAGATGCCCATCGACATTTGTCTGCATAACGGAAGCACTTCCTTCGGCTTCTATATTAGCATCAATAACCGGAAGGGTGAGCTTGTGCTGTCGCAGGGCGGAGGCGAAAGCGCCTTCCGTGGCGATACGGCGGGTCATCCTCTGACCGGGCTGGAGGAGGGTGTCTGGTATACCCTGGAGATACGGGATATCAATCTGGATGCCGAGCCTGCCTCCGGGAAGGTCTACCTATATGAAGCCTCGTCTCCTTCCAATCTCCTGGTGGACGGGCTGAATATTGTTGCCTCCGGCAACCAATCTCTCGCTGGCCTGCGTGCCTTTGTGATGCGGCGCTTCGGCTCGACGACCGACCTCCTGGATGTCGATGATGTGAGCCTGAAGGCGGCGACTGCTCAATAGGTCTTTCCATGATCATGCACTCGCTTTGCCGCATCTGCGCCGTCTCCCTGCTGGCCTCTTTGTTTGCAGGCGAGAGTGTCTGGCCCGGAGAGGCCGACGCCGATTTTCCGATCTTCATCGATGAGCGGTCGGATCTTTGGACCCGGGAGGTTAATGCCGTGCGGCCTGCTGGCGAGGTTCTCAAGGTGGAGAAATCCGGGGATCGCGACGGCGTGGTGTTTGCCTTTGACTTCAGCGGAGGGGCGTCACAATGGGCAGGGGTATGGCGCAACGCCTCCCTGGCAGAGTCGGCGTCGGCCATGACCTTTCAGGCCGAAGGAACGCCGGAGGCCCGGTTTTTCGCGATGATCGAGGGAGCGGATGAGCAGCGCTTTACCGCAGAGTTTACGACGGCGGGCGAGCAGGGGCGGCAGGTGGTCCTCCCGCTCAATCGCCAGACCTTCTCTCGCAAGCTCGGCGGCGGCGACGGTATTCTCCGGTTCCCGCTGCGGAGTATCGGCTTTTTCGCCGCCGGAGGGGGAGTGGAGAAGGGGCGGCTGGCCTTGGCCCGGTTCTCGATCCGCTCCACCCAGCCTGAGAAGGAACTCCCGTGCCTCCTGGCCATACCCGCCAGTGCATTTGACAATGTCTTCTATCCCGAGGAGGAAAAGTCCCTGGAGGTTCTGGTGCGCAATCGATCTTCTCGGGATGTAAAAGGCGATCTCGTTCTCAAGGGCGTGACCGTCGATGGAAGAACCATCTCCCAGCGGGAGCCGATAGTGGTACCGGCCGGAGAGGTTTTTCGCGGACGCGTAACTCTCGATCTGCCCGAGCCGACATTTGCAGACTGCACGGTTTCCTTCGGAGCAAACGCGGAACCCTTTCGCACCACAGTTGCCGTCGTGCGTCCTCCGCAGATCGACAAGATTGCGTTTGATGACGCCTTCTATGGTCTCTGCACCATGAAGAACCCGGTTACTGCCCGGCGAATCGGTGCGCGTTTCTTTCGCACGTTTGTCTACTGGCGATGGACGGAAAAGGTGAGCGGTCAGTATGATTTCTCGAGCTACGTCGAGGAGGCCAGGGAAACCTCCGCTGCCGGGTTGGGGTCCATCTGGACGTTTGAGCCTAATGTCCCGGCCTGGCTCGGAGTCAAGCACATGGTCTTTCTCGATCAGCCGGAGCCTCTGCGCCATTTTGCAAATTGGGTGAAAGCCGGACTCGAGGCCCTTCCACGCGGATCACGGGGGATCGAAATCAATAACGAGCCCGATATCACCATGGGCCGCACGGCCTTGGTTAACGAAGAAAGGGCAGCTGTCGCCGCTGGCACGCTGCTGCGCACCGGCTTTGAAGTCGCAAACTCCGTGGAACCGGGCATTCCTGTCCTGGGAGGCGGAGGTTCCGGTGAGGCCACGCGTACCGGCGGTTTTTCTCAACAGCTTCTCGAGGCGGCTCACGGAAAGGTCGACTACTACTCGGGCCACCCGTATTCCAGCTCGCGGTATATCGATTCCGCCGGGAGCGTCGTATGGCCCGATCAGTATCTCATTCCTTTTCTGGAAGGCGCCGCAGCCACGGCTGTTCAGTATACTCGCAAGAAAGCCCTCTGGTCCACCGAGCTCGGGTGGGCTTATCCCAAGGAGGACTTGTATCTTTCCGACTCCACGAGGGACTATGCCGCCATTTGTGCGCAGGCGCTGGTCTTGTTGAAAACCGTACCTCATGTCGGAAAGATCGCCTGGTTCCGCGGTTATCAATACAAGCTCGGCCTCAACGAACGAGGCTACGACTATAGCGTCTTTCTCCAAACCCTCGGAGGCATGCGTCCGACGACAGCAGTCAATGCATTTGCCACCGTTTCATCCCTGCTGGAGGGAAGCGGTGTGGGTCAAAAACTTGATCTCGGTCCCGCTCTGCGCGGCTACCTCTTCGAGAATCCCATGACGAAGCAGGCCATCGCTGCACTCTGGACCACGAGGTATGACGTATCGCTCAAGTCACGGCTCCCGGATGGCGTCCAGGCTGTTGATCTCTATGGAAAGTCTCACCCGGTTGATCCCACCTTGAGGCTGACCCGAGGGCCCACTTTCTTCGTGGCTCCGCTGGCTGGGGCTGCGGAATTACGCTCGGCCCTTGAGAAGGCTCTCTGGCAGCCTGAGCAGCCCTTTGTGATCACCAATATCGGAGCACGCTCCACATCCACGCTGGATTTTACTTTGGAAAGTCTCCTTATGGAGGAGTGCGACGTCGAGATCGCTCTGGGCGCAGGCATTGCCTCTCATCAGGCCAGACTGAAACCCGGTGAGAACACGATAGAAATGCCTGCTTCAGGTCTGCTCCGCCAAGGTAATGCCCTGAATGCCGACGTAACCATCTCGGGCAATGGCGCAGTCGTCAAAGGGAAGTTGGAAAAAGCCATCATTCCTGTGCCCCGGCTTCCGAAGCTGCCATCTGTGGATGGGTTGCTTTCTCCCGCGAAGCTGGCATTGGCTTCACAGCTTCTTCAGGAACGAGTCAATATCTCTCCTCCTGACCCAGCCGTGGCCTGGCGCGGCCCCGACGATTTGAGCGTTCGCTATGGTTGGGCTTGGAACGATTCGGGACTCTACGGGATATGGATCGTGACGGACGACATACACACCGGCGCCACCGGAACGTCTTTCTGGAATTTCGACAGTCTCCAGATCGCGTTCGATCCGCAAAGTCGGGGAGGCGTTTCGGGATACCGTCCGGGAAACCGAGAGATCGACCTGGCTTTGCTTTCCGACGGAACGACGGGGGTGCGCCAGACTTATCCGCTACGGGAAGATCCGCCAGATATCCATGCCCTTGTCACGCGAGACGGCGACAGGACGATCTACCAGGTGCTTGTACCGTGGTCCTATCTTTACGGAAGGTCTGCGCCTCCTGCAGACGACACCCTCCTCGGGGTAAGTTTTGCGGTCAATGAGAACGACGGAAGCGGGCGGCGCTGCTGGATGGGCCCGCCGGGAGACGGCATTGGCTCGGGCAAGATGCCAGCACGTTTCCCCTGGCTCCGGCTGCTGCCCCAGACTGCTCAATGATCGCGCCTGGATGAACAGAGCTCTGACATGCTCCTGAAAAACTAGGCGCGGGAAATTTGAGTTTTTCAATGGGAGAGGTTCTTGGGAAAGAGGGAACCGAGATGAAAAAGAGACATAGCGAAGAACAAATCGTCTATGCGCTGAAGCGCATGGAGAGTGGGCTCAAGGGGCTGGAAGTATGCCGGGAAATGGGGATCAGCGAGCAGACGCTTTATAACTGGAAGCGGAAGTACAATGGGATGGGCACGATTGAATTGAGACGGCTCAAAGAACTGGATGATGAGAACAAGGAGCTGAAGCAGCTCGTGGCGGAGCTCAGCCTGGACAAGCATATTCTCCAGGAGGTGATGCGAAAAAAGCTCTGAAGCCTGCGGCGCGGCGAATCCTGGTGGAGCAAATTGCGTTAAGTTTTGCCAACGGTTATCGACGCGCCTGCGGGCTGATTAAAATAAGTCGGGCGACCTACTATTACCGGAGCCGGGCAAAAGATCTGAGCACATTAAAAATGAGCGCCTATTCCGCCTTTACAGTTCGTCTGGTACGGAAAGGCTGATTCGCCTAGGTGACCATAAACCCTGAAACTGGACCGGGGAGGGGTTGGGGTCAGTCAATCACCGGGGCTCGGTGCGGCTGTCTTCCGGGCTATCTTATTGAGCGCGGTACATGCGGATTTCCTGCATGATCTCGGCAGGCGCGCGTCCGGCATTGAGCAATGCGCCCATGCGCTGCATGGCTGGGGAGGAATGGATGAAGAAGCGCTTGTACGCGGCACACAGGTAGTTGAGCCCGGGTTCGCCCTCCGGGGTCCGAATGAAGCGATGCTTGGGGCATTCGCCGTGGCAGAGATGCCTGACCGAGCACGTGCGGCAGTAATGGGGCAGGGTATCCGACTTTGCCTGGCCAAAGAGGCGCTGCTGGTCGGAGGCAACCATCTCGCCCAGGGAATTGTTCAGGATGTTGCCGAGCTGGTAGCGAGGGTAGACGAAGTGGTCGCAGGAATACAGATCGCCATTGTGCTCGAGAGCGAGGGCCACGCCGCATTTCTCGTTGAAGACGCACAGCCCGCCTCCCTCCCCGACAGTGTTCCCGAGAGTTACGTCGAACATCTGGACAAAAGTGCGGCCGACATCATTTCGGACCCACTCGTCAAAGATGGTGCAGAGGAATTCGCCGTACTGCCGGGGTTCGACGCTCCAGTCTGTCACGGGCATGCGTTTCTCGCCCTCTTCATCCTTGCGCGGGGGGACGGCGAGGTTCAGTCCCAGCTTGGTCGCCTCTGCGTCGGCGAGACGTTCCACCAGGGGAATGAACTGGATGTAACCGGAGCCAATATCCCGGAGGAAGCGATAGACCTCGAGCGGCTTGCGGGAGTTGGCCCGATTGACCACGGTCAGAGTGTTGAAATCGACCTGGTGTTTCTTTAGAAGCCGCAAGCCGGCGATCACTTTCGCATACGTCGCGCCGCCCTTTTTGTCGACGCGATAGGTGTCGTGGAGTTGGGCGGGACCGTCAATACTCAGCCCGACGAGGACCCGGTTCTCGAGGAAAAAGGAGCACCACTCGTCGTCGAGGCGGGTGCCGTTGGTCTGCAGGGCGTTGGAGATTCTCTTTCCGTTGGCGTACTTCTTTTGAAGGTCGACCACTTTCCGGAAAAAGCCGACGCCGAGGAGAGTGGGTTCGCCTCCCTGCCAGGCAAAGGTGATTTCCGGTACGTCCTGCTGCTCGATATACTGGCGGATGTAGCTCTCAAGCACCTCGTCGCTCATCTTGAAGTTCTCGCTGGGCTGAAACAGCTTCTCCTTCTCCAGATAAAAACAGTATTTGCAGTCCAGGTTGCAAAGCGGCCCGATGGGCTTGGTCATCACGTGGAACGCCCGGATCTTGGGATGGGCTGGAGTTGGATCTGTCTGACTCATGAACTTTGGCGCAGGTGTATGGGAGGAATATGCCCTACATCGGAAAAATGCTCGCGAGATGTTGGAAAATCCGCGCTCGCGAAAGCCTTTATCGCATGAAAAAGCGCTGGCTCGACCCTCTCGGCGGTTTGTGCACATTCCGTGGATACATGCGGATGCCGCCGGGTCACCATCTCCTTGCGCCCAGAGCGTCAACTATCAACCCTTGACTCAAGACATCAACCGACCTGCCACTCCCTGGACCAGAAAGGGATTCGGTCATTGCGCTGTAGAAAAGATAAAAAATCGCTCGCGAACGGGTAGAAGGCCGAAGTGGAAAGTAAAGCCGTGGAGGTTAGCGGGGAGTGCATGAGCGAATACGGATCAGCTAAGAAGCCGTCTCAGACTTAAGTGGAAGCAGGTCATGGCCTGCCTGATCCTGCGGGCCTGTTTGAAAACAACCTGTAGAGGGCTGATCGATCTGCCCAGGCCACCTGGTTCTTTCCATGGAACCACTTTCTCCATCTCTGCAAAAATCTTCTCCCGACCGGTCATCTTTTTCTTCTCCGCATATTCTCAGGCCGAAAAACTCGTCTGACGCTCCATCCCTTCCTTTTGCTCTATTGCTCGCCAATCTGGCGACGAAATCGGTGTTTCCCTAAGGATCGGCGATGTCAGGTTGGAGCAAGGATTCCCTTCTCAATCGAAAAAAGGTGAAGGCGTCGACAACTTCAACCTTTGCCCGCGGGTATTTTTTCCGGGCTGACTCCACGGCGTCGGCAATGGCGTAAGGGGGGATGAGGATACAGCGCAGGGGCTGGAAAAGTATTTGTCCCGTGTGTCTCTCCTGATTGTTCCGATAGATCGTGTCGAGGAAATCTTGTAGCTCCGGGATTCGCCTGGCGTGAAAATGCGGCAGCATGACGATGGGTGTTCCATTGACCTGCTTCACCGGGACAGGAATGTTGACCCCGAATCCGGCGGGAGTGAGGCGCGACGCCATTTCCCCCCAGGCGGGATCATATTTCGGAGTGATATAAAATGCGGTGATGCCGACGCCGAATCGATCATGGTATCTCCGCGCATACCGTTCGTAATACGGAATCCCGGAATCCCGGATGCGTCCTAGGCGGTTGCCCTCGACCAGTCGAAGGGGAGAAATGTAGGAAGCGCCGTCCCCTTCGATACCAAAAAAATCGAGTGCTGTCCGATTCTCCACCATGAAGCGGACAGCGTGGGGAACGCGGTCGTTGAGGACCGGATTGATTGTCCAATTGAGGGGAATCCGTCCCCGTCCCCCGGCTTCATAGACCGCCTCGGCGGCTTGGTTGAGCCAAGCCGCCCCATCGTAGTCGAGCATGAAAAATGAAAGATAGACTGTGTCGGCGGCGAGTTTTGGAAAGGTCTTTGGCGGATCTGGAATCGCCCGGCGTGCGATGGCTGGCATGTGCATAAAAAATGAGGCATTGCTCAGGCCAAAACCCGCATCGGCGTCATTTCCAATGTTGTAGGACGTCATCAATTCGACAAACCTCCACTCGGTCGGGACGCCGGCATGCTTCTCGTCCACATACTTGATCCACCACGGTACAAAACCGCCGACGATACCGAACTCCCCTTTGCGCTGGGCGTATCCCGTTTCCAGGATGTCATTCCAAGCCTCGGCGTCCGCTCCGACAGGTTGAGAAGGATCGTCGTTCGGGGCCTGATCATCCCACACATAGAGGTCGACGAAGAGGCCGCGTTTGGCAACCCAGTAGTCGTTGTTGAACATGCCGTTTTGCTGCAGCTCATTGCGATCTCCCAGATGACCGTAGGTTTCCCGATCATACATGTGACGCCGCTCAGACCACATGATGGCGTCGGAATTATAGTACATATAGAAGGGAGAAACCTTCCGAGTCTTGAGAAAGGCTTCGTGGATATAACGATAAACGTTGGTTTTCGCGCTGCCGCTGGAGTCAAATTCCGTGCCGCAAACGGATGCCTTCCTCCCTTTCTCGAGGGGACGGAACTGGCCGGTGAAATCGAGTTCAGGCCTGAGATCGTTGGCATTTGCCTCGATCCATTTCCGCAATCGGCCCGTTCCCAAATCGGCGCTTACCGGCAAAAGGTCCCGGGCTGAGGCCGCGGTGAGCGCCGCATTCACCGTGGCTGGAACTTTCATTTCCCAGACGGCAAGGCCCCGGACGCGATCGCGAAACTCGGCAAGAACCTCGGAAAGTGAGGATGTTCTTTTCAGGGACGCTTCCTTCACATCGCCGGAGGCGATCAGATACCGGAGCCAGAACGAGTCAAGTTCCGTCACTTCGACCTCCTCCCTTTTTTCGGTCGACTTCCGGGCTTCGAGATCGAACAACGAAAGCGAGGCCAGGAGATAAAGACGGGGTTGTTCGCGATTGGCAATGCCCTGCATGGCTGTCAGGAAGTACAGAAAATCAACCCGGTCCAGGGTTCCTTCAATCTGCTCCTGCTCGAAAAATTTCCAGACATCGAAAACAAGGATCGGCCGATCAGGCTGAGGGACGGCTCCGGCAGAAAACAAAGAAAACCAGAGAAGGGCGAGGGCGGCCAGCGACCGCTTTAGGAAGGTTTTCGAGAGGGGGATTCGCTCGATGGGAGAATGAGCCAGGCACCGTTCCTCAATGCGAGCACGAGAGCCGCCTGAAGAGCAAAAATCACAATAATGAGAAGAAGGGGCGGGGATTGAAGTCTTCAAGTAGAGTAGGGAAATCTCGTTGTAAACCAGAAGAATTTCAGTTGTGTATCGTTGAAACGGATTCGAGCTTTTTCGTAGGATTTATCTGGTTGCGCAGGCAGCGCCAGAGCGGTTGGCGTAACCTCGACCAAGTCGAGTCGGTTGATGGGACAGTCTGGGCCTGAAGAAGACCAGACGACGATGAAAGGCAGGAGATACGGGCCAGAGGACAAGATTTGGGTATTGAGGCAAGCGCGACCTGAGTAGCATTACGAAGCGTAGGACACGCCCTTTTCCGCGTCAGGCTGTTTGGGGCTGGCCCATATAGCTGAGGAAGGCCGCCAAGAGAGTTCACGGGCTCGGTTGTTGATTCATAACTCGCCCCTCTCAGAAAAAACGAAGCCAGTGTTTGGGTTGCAACGCACCAGACAAAGCTTTCTGGATGCGCCAGTTGCCAGAGATAGTTGAATCCTCCCTGAAATAGCTGAGGGCAACTGACCGGCGGATCTGATTTCCACGGCCGATAAACATCCTCCTGACAACTACGGGCACCCAGATTGGGGTGTGTCGGGAGAACAGAGCAATTCAAAAAAAGCGCAAGAACTGATGGGTCATCGGTCTAGGTTTGCCATCTCGTTCTTGCGCCCGGCCTCCCGCCGATATTTTCAAAACTTACAAACGAGCGACGGATCGACGGCGATATATGGTGGTCAAAGAAAATATGCCGATGGCGACAAGAGCCAAACTCTGAGGCTCGGGAACTACGTTAATGGAGCCGATACCGGCGAAATTGGAGCCACCAAAGAAATCGTTGAGTTCGGTCGCTGTATACGTGCCAGCATCGATGAAAGTCGCGCCCAAGCCCAGGTCGGCAATCGACATTGTACCCGCATAATTGAGGTTGATGATCGAAGTCAGAGTGAATGTGAGAGCGGAGGAGTTGTCGAGAGAGAGGCTGTTGCCCAAGGTGAGCGTGCTGTCGGCCAAGACGGAAACATCTGCCGTTCCCAACGTGCCGAGCGAATCGGTTTGAAGCGTTCCGGCTGAGACGGTCACATTTCCCGAATACGAATCATTTTGATTTCCGATGAGCAGTGTTCCGGCTCCCATCTTTCCCAGCGCACCGCTTCCGCTGATCGCGCCGCTCCACGTGATCGACGACGTTCCGAAGGTTTCAATCGCTCCACCCCCTGCGCCGACAGCGAGGTTATTAGAAATAGTCCCAGTTGTGAATCCTGCGTTAAACTCGATCCCTCCACCATTGAGGGTCACATTGCCCGCCCCAAATGATGAGGATGTGCTGCCCGCAAAGAGCCGATATTCGCCAGATTTGATGGTGAGTCCTCCCGTGAAGGATTGACCTGTTGTGACCCTTACTTCTCCTCCAGAGCCTGCGTTGACGACCAAAGCCACTTGTCCGGCACCGTCGCTGAACGTGCTGGCAAGATTGAATCTGGAGGAAGAGGTCGCTAAGGTGACAATCTTCAATCCCGCCGTAGCCGAGCTCAAACCGCCGGAAATTGACATGAAATTATCTGTCGACGGGTTGTTCGAGATATCGAGGGATGATTCCAGAGTTATGGCAGACTGGATATTCACAGCGCCGTTGCTTGTATTGCTTAGTACTGCGTTGTTCGCGCCGTTGTTGAACGTCAGGGTATTTGCTCCAGAAACAATAATCGCACGGGCAGTACCGGGTGTTCCCACGGCTCGGAATTCTCCGATCGTTCGGTTGGAATCCAACGTGATTGTCCGTCCGGTAGAGAATGTCGTGTTGTTAAAGGTTGCAACAGCGCCGGCGCCGCTGGCGACCGCGGAGTCCGCCCATTTGGTGGGGTCGCTCCAATTTCCATTGGAATTCGAGTTCCAGGTGCCGCTTGTTTGTGCAGAAAGCGAGAGAGGGGCGGCCAAAATGGCGGCGATAGTGGAAAATCTCAGAGTGTTTTGCATGAGGGAGGGATTCATAGGATGCGATATGCTGCTGGTATACAAGGTGAATACGTGAGGAATGTCAAAGAAAGTTTTGGTCGTTTCAGGCTACTAGGGCTGGTGTGCGATCGACCGAATGAGCGAGGATTTCCCGGTCCACGAGCTGACGCAGTGCCTCCGCCACTCGGGCCATCTCATTGTCCTTGAATCCTTCAAAAGGTGAGGCGAGATGGCGTTGAGCCAACCCGAGAATCTCAAGCGTGCCCTTGATTCCTTTAATGATGCGTGAACCGTGCCTTCCAATCGTGAAAAGCCGGAGCGAGATTTCGAGCACTTCCCGTTGAATGAGGGCCGCGCCCGCAAAATCTCCGTTTTGGGCGAGTTCGTAAATCTTGACGTAAGGGGCCGGGAAGACGTTTGCCCCGCCATTGATTCCACCGTTGCCGCCAGCCAGAAGGGATTCGGCGAGGAGTTCTTCGGGACCGATCAGAAGAGACAAATTGCGGTCCCCGATCTGCCGCTTGATTTTTTTGAAATAAAACAGGTCGCCTGAACTGTCCTTCAGTCCCAGGCAATGAGGGTAGGAAAAGCCGGTTTCAATCGCGTCCTGCGGCAGTGAGACTTTGGTCAGGCCCGGCATGTTGTAGAGAAAGAAAGGGATTTCCAGTCCCTCTGCCATCCTGAGGACAAAATCATTCAATTCCGGTTCGCCGGGGACAAAATAGTAGGGAGGAGTGAAGGCTACCGCATCCGCGCCGCTCCGGTGGGCGAACGCAGCCAGTTCCAGGGATTCGGAGAGGGACGTGTCACTGATGCCGACGATCACAGGGACGCGGCCTGCCACCTGTGAGACGACATGTTCGACGAATTGGCGGCGCAGCTTATAGGCGAGGTTGGGACCTTCCCCGGTTGTTCCGAGAACAAAGACGCCATGTACTCCACCCTCGATAACATGGTTGAGAAGAGATGTAGTTGCCGCCAGGTCGAGAGTTCCATCTGAATGCAGCGGGGTGACCAATGGGGGAATAATACCGTGTATTTTCATAAAATCGTGACTTTGGAAACCGGAGAGGGCAACGGCAACGAGCGCGCAGCGAGAAGCTGGTTCAGCGAGGTTCTTTGGTGCTGACAATCGCCATGGGTCCATCCAACCTGTACGTGATTTTGTCCATTAGTTGGCAGGGTGAGGGAAATCTGACGGGTGTCTCCTGGCAGCAAATCAAAGTAATTGTCACTGCAATCGAAGGGCGCGCCTGATTGGAAATAGACGCCATGAAGATAGGTTGGGCTTTCCACAAGGATATCCATCTCGCCCGGCCTCTCTTCGAGGATGACAATGGACGGTTTGCCTTCCGGTATGGCCAAGGCGCGAAGGCTGCCCGGCCAGTGAATGCCGGTTTCTATTGGCCAGTCGCCGTCGCTGCGGGCAAAAAAGAGGCCGCCAGGCTCCAGATCGTCGGGGATGTCAATTCGTGCGATCTCCGTCTGCTGCCTGTTCAGGCGGCATTCCGCCTGGTCGAGGACAACCTCCCTCCCGTCCAGAAGGCTGTAGCCGATCGTGAAGCTGAATGGTCGCTCAGGAGGCTGCTCGCAGAAGGCGTGAACATCCAGTGCGTCGCCGTGTCGGCGCAATGTCAATCGGAGCGGGGCCAAGGCGCGCCGGACGAAATGCCAGGCGATTTTTTTTCGCTGATAGTAGTCGATCAATCCCCATCCGGCTTCTCCCCATGCTTCGTTGAACATCCAAATGAGAGAACCTGAACAGTTGGGTCTCAGTCGGGCGGCATCGAAGGCATACGCTGCGGCGATGCCCTGCCAGAGGCCGCCAAAATAGAGATAGTCCTCCAGAGAGAGCTTCGCCGAATCATAGCCATAGGCCTGATTGATGGCTCCATGCAGAGTTTCCTCGTAGCGGCGGGTGTTCGTATGGTGCAGCCAGTTTTCCGAGCTTCGGTCAACCTGCTCGGTTCCGAGGTATTGTTTGGTGGTTTCGAGGCAGCAGGGGCCGTGAACACCGTATTCGGAAATAAAGAAACTCTGGTAACGGTCGTGTCCCGCGAGGTCGAGCCGATCTTTCAGATTTGGGGCAAGGTAAGCACCGGCGTCCTTCCAGAAATGGTTGTTGCCCACGCCTGTTTGATTCGGGATTTTCCCTCCGTAGGGCGAGCCTGTCCAATACGGGGTTTTTGGGGCATGCAGGTGCACCGCCTTGGGAAGAATCTCGTTGTAAATTTGTGAGCCCCGCCGGGTCTGGTCTTTCCACCATTCTTGAAACGCCCAGGAGTTTTCGTTGCTGCCGCACCAAAGGGCCAGACACGGATGGATGGCCAGGCGGCGCACTTGATATTCGGCCTCCCTTTCCACCTCCTGGCGGAACCACTCTAGGTCGTCCGGATATGGTGAGCAGGCAAACATGAAATCCTGCCAAACAAGGAGACCGAGGCGGTCGCAAGTCGAATAGAAGATATCCCGCTCGTAATTGCCTCCTCCCCAGACGCGAAGCATATTCATGCCACCTTCGGCGGCGAGTTCGAGCAGGTGCACGTAGTCGGCATTGGTCGGACGCGTATAAATGACGTCCGGTGGCACCCAGTTTGCCCCTTGGCAAAAAATGGTCCGTCCGTTGACTTTCAACGCGAAGCGATCATAGGTGCTCAGATGGATGGTCCGGATGCCAAATGACTCCGTGCGCTGATCGAGCAATTCATGGCTCAGCGAGTACAGACTTGCCGTTATCCGATAGAGCGGCTGCCTGCCATGCCCTCTCGGCCACCAGAGTTGCGGCCGTTCAATCGGAAAAGCAAAACTGAAGATATTGAATCCGGAACGCGGAAGGACCCTGCGCTCCCCTTCGGCCACAACGTTTCCGTCAGGCCCTTGAATCTTGCATTCCATGAGAGCGTACTCCGAACTGTAGTAATGCAACCCCCGAAACTCTATGGAGGCTTCCAGACTGGCGGCATCCTCGTCTGCCGTCATAGTTGTGACGGCGACCCGATCGATTCTGGCCTGGCGGGAAGTGCGCAAGTAGACCGCTCCTGGTATGCCGAGACTGGTGACCCGTGGACACCAATCCCAACCGAAAGTGAAGGCGGGTTTCCTGAGGAAGATCCGCCGCCGATCCCCTCTCTCCGGTCGGAACCCCAGGCTTTCCTCGGTGGCAAATGACACGCCGTCCGGGCTTACGGCGTCAGCTTCCGTGAAATCCTCCAGACCGGTGGAGAGATGCACTTCGATTCGATTGCACCCGCTTTTTAGTTTTTCACCAACGGAGGCCTCGAACGGATAGTAGGCGCTACGGTGGTGACCGAGACATTCTCCGTTCAAAAAAATCGACGCCTTACCATCGATCGCCTCAAACACCAGATCGATGCGATTTTCGGAAAGGAGCTCCTCCGGCACATTGAGTTCCGCAACAAAATGCCATTGCTTTTCCGCGACCCAGTCACAATCGAAACAATTTAGTCCCTCTAGCGGCTCGTCGATCAGATCGTGGGCGAGAAGATACTCATGCACTAGCCCCGGACGGTTCGAGCGCTCCGGACTTTCGGTCCTCTTGGGCAGAGCAAATCTGCGGACTGCTTCTTTCGGATCAGCGGTGACCTCAGAAAGACTCCAGTTGGAAATAGGAAGTGTATGCATGTGGTATACAACTGGAACATCAATAGCACGCTTTGGGATACCAATGCAATGGATTTACCGAAATTCGCCGTTTACAGGGTAGCTGATGGAGGTTACGTTCCCATGCCAGCGGTATACCGATAGAATGTGGAACAGACGAATCCGAGCAACTCAGCCAAGCAAGACAGCCTGAAAGCCAAGGCGATTGCCCATATCCAGAACAAGCTTATCACCGGTACGCTTGCCTGGGGCAGTCAGGTCTCCGAGGAAGCCATCGCACAGGAGATCGGGATTAGCCGCACTCCGGTTCGCGAAGCTTTGCAGGTATTCACCCGCCTGGGCATCTTTCAGCGCATCCCCCGGTATGGGACAATCGTCCGGGAGCCGGACTTGCAGGAAATCCACGAGCTTTTCGAGATGCGTCTGGCCCTGGAATCCTATGCGGTCGAGAGCGCGGCCAAATCCGCCACCACGGAGTCCATCGCCCGCATCGAGGCGCTTTGTGCGGAACTCAAGGGCATTGGCAAAACCATGCGCACAGATGGCCGCAGCATCCTGAATGGCGATGAAATCGTCCGTACACTGGCGGCTGATCTCGATTTTCACCTGGAGATCATTCGGTCGCTTGGAAATTCGATGATGATCCGCTATCTCGTCGATACGAATCTCCTGCTTCGCATCTTCACTGCGAGGCGCAACAAGCTCTTCAATCTGCACTATCTCGCCGGGGTATATGGTTATCACTGCCGGATCCTCCGGGCGATCAAGCACCGGGACCCGGTCAAAGCGAAGGATCTTGTCATCGAGCATATCCGCTACAGTGAGACGGGAGCCATCGAGTTAATGAAGGAGCTGACCGCCGAGGCCCGTCGTCTGCGCAGAGAAGCTCCCAAGGACGAGCACCTGCTTCTCGGGTAGTCCCATTTAGTTCTTGCATGCAATAAGCCCCCGTGCAAATTTGGTTCATCCCCCATGTATACCAATAGTATTTCAGCGCGCAGCTCTGGAAAATCACCAAGGGAAGCAGGGTTCTCCCTGGTGGAGATTTTGGCGGTAATGGCCATTCTAGCGATTCTTGCCGCCTCGCTGGCGTCGACGGTGGGATCGGGCAGTCAGAGTTTTCGGGGCGGCCTTTCGAAGATGGCTGACCTGATGACCATGGCGCATCAGGCGGCAGTGGCTCAGAAAACCTACGTCTACGTTTTATTCTCTGATCCTGATCCCAAGACGGGGACCAGCTATGCGGCGATTGTCGCGTCGAAGACCGGCCTGGACATTGCCCCATTCAATTCCTCCACATCTCCAGTGCAGGAAACCGACTTCGAGATGCTGACGCGGGTCGAAAAGTTTGAAAATATTGCCTTTCCCCGGCAGATACCGCCTGGATCCACGGTTACAAGACCTGATGCGGAAGGCTTGAGCGATGGCGTGGCCACTTTCCAGCTCAGGAGTTTGCCGTCCATCAGCTTTTCCCGCTTTCTGAAGATCAACGCCCGTGGGGAAGCCACCGTGGGCCCCTCGCTCGTGGAGCGGGTGGAGGTCATTCTTCAGCCGTTACGAGGATCTCAAGCGACCAACCCGGAGCGCTCGTCCCTTGTGCAAATCAGCGGCCTCACCGGGAAGGTGAGCGTCTATCAGCCGTGAGTCATACGGGCATGATCCATCTGTTCCCGCCGCGGGTAACAAGGGGATTCTCCCTGGTGGAGACTGTCATCGCCGTGGGTATCGCCACCTTCGTGCTTGTGGCCTGTGTCGGCCTGCTTTCCGTCGGGCTGAAAATGAACAGGCAAAGCGAGGATCTGATCGAAAGTTCCGAGGCGGCCAGTTTCCTCACCTCCGTTTTGCAGGTGGCCAGCGACACGGGGAAACGCCCTCTCGACGAGAGCGTGTTTCCTTTGCCGAACCTGACTGATGTCACCCAGGATGTCGCTGGCAAGTACCAGGCGGACGTACGGGGACTGAAAACCGCAACCGCGCCGGTATTCGACGTGCAGTACTTCATGAGTCGTCCGGATACGAATCTCGGGCGGGTACATCTGGTGCTGAGTCGTCCGGCGGGGGCTCCACCGCAATCGCAAAGTCATTACGAGGCTGACGTCAGCATTCCTCTTCCATGAAGGCGCCTCCGTATCCTCACCGATCCCGTGCGTGTCAAGGTAGTGCGGGCATCATAGGCTTCACGTTGGTAGAACTCCTCATCACGATCTCCATTGTGAGCATGCTGGCGGCGCTGGTGATGGTCAACTGGCCCCATCTGCGCCTGATGACCCAGCGGTCGACCGCGCTGAACAACATGCGGGCGATCGGCGCGGCGTTTCATCTTTACGCCACCGAGCACGATGGCGTGCTGCCGCAACGGACCACCGGGGCGACCGACAAGTGGCCGCGCATCCTTGCCGATTATCTCGATGACATCAAAGTCTACGCTGCCGTGGGTGATGGAAACGTGAACCGCTTCGACCGGGAGCAGCTTCTTTCCAACGCTCGGAACAACACGAGCTACATAATGAACGGATACAACGACGTCGGCGCCTATAAGGACGCCGGAGTCCAGGTGCGCATCACCCAGATCTCCCGCCCCTCGCAAGTCATCCTTCTGGGCACGCCCAAAGCGGGAAGCACCCATTTTTACATGGACATGCTGGAAGGGAAACGCGGCAACCACATCGATGTCCTGGACCTCGGACTCTACGACAAGGGATCGAATTACCTCTTCGCCGACGGCTCCGCCCGCTTTATCAAAAAAGCGGACTACAACCACCGGCTCTGGCTGGTGAATCCGGATTTCGTCATTCCCGGCGAGCCGACGCAGACACTTTGACATCTCCCCATGATCGAGGCGCACCGCATGAGAAAATCCTCCCCGCACCTTCGATATTCCTCTTCTCGTTGTCCATGCGCCCAGCCTCCACGCCTCGCGCCCGTATGAACAAAAATACACTGCGATCTGCCCTCGGCACCTTGTTGAGCGCTCCCGTCGCTCCTCCACCGCTCCCCTCTCGTCAGGAGCCACCATGTTCAACCGCGCCTTGTATAAATCCACTCCAGTCGTCGTTTTCATTTCGATCTCCTTTCTGCCTTAACCCTCGTTCCCAAAGACCATTTGCCAAGGGCATCATAGGCTTCACCCTGATCGAACTCATCCTCGCCACGGCGATTTTTTCCATCCTCCTGGTGCTCTTTATCAATATGGTCGCCGCCACATCCGCCATATATCAGGGAGGGCGTTCCAAGGTGGCCAACAATGCCACCGGCAGGGCGGTCATGGGGGCGATTTCGCGTGATTTGTCCGACATGATACGTCTCCCTGACGTGGCGGCGTTCCCCGAAGCTTCCGGGAAGCGCGCCCTTGCCGGCTATATGACCCGGGCGGGCATTGGGTTCTCAAGCGACCTTAGGAACCTCAGCCTGGTGGAGTATTCCTTCGACCCCGCCAAGGCCAAGCTGGTTCGCAGCGATCTGGCGATCAAGTGGGATGAACTGGGCAAGATCGCTTTTGGCCAGACGAATGGAATCTCGCAGCTCTCCAGCGCGACCTCGCGCGAGGTGTGCAGCGGCGTGATCGCATTCGATTACGATTTCCTCATGGCGGACGGTACTTTTCAGCGTTCGTTTGCGAACAAAAAGGACGTGAAAGCCGTCCGCTACGGGCTCGCCATCATTTCGGATGGGGGAGAGGCAATACTAAAGAGCCAGGGCAAGCTGGACAGCCTTATCCAGGATATGGAGCTGGGTGGCGCAACGACGAATGAGGGTCCCAAAAGCGAGTGGACCGGGAAGTTGCGCGATCCGTCGCTCGTTGCCCGCTATCCGGGCACGGCGCTTCGCGACGTCGAGGTGTTTGAGCGCAGCATAGTCTTGCTTCCAGAGTGATGAAGGCCCCGATCACAAAGGAGCAGAGATGTTTCCAAGGTTCTGCGGGATTCGCCATCGTGGCCGTCCTCGTCATCATCATCATCATCACCGTCATGGTGACGGTTTTCCTCACTTCCAGCCGGTTTGATTTCACTTCGAGCAACGCATTCTCGCGCAATGTTCATGCGGAGCAACTGGCCGTTAGCGGAGGAGAGGAGGTGGTCTCTTTGCTTTCCCGAGAGGCACGCCTTGCCGGGGCGCAATCCACCACAAACGCGCCGTTGGGATTTCTGCCTGTCCGCATCGGTGTCTCCACCGCAGATCCGAGGACTTCGCGACTGGTGCGCAGGAGCAGCGGGGATGATGCCGGCTATGCGGCCTCCTTTTCCTCGGCGGGAATTTCGAATCCCCCGGCGAACCTTGCATCATCCATCCCGAGTTCGCAGGCTCCACGACAGGGCCGGGCCATATCCGAGATGCGCTGGAGGGCGCCGCAACTGATTGATGCTGCTGAGACGTTTCCTTCGCCAGACTGGATCTACGTGACACGCAACGGTCCAAGGGATGTTGGCGCCCTGCCTCTCACTGGGCTGACCGATACGGAAAATCCCACGAATGCCGATGCGGTGGTCGGAAGGTTTGCCTACATGGTCTACGATTTGAGTGGGATTTTCGATGTGAGGATCGCCGGCTTTCAGTCGGCCAACGTCGTGGCGTTTCGACAGAAGGGCGGGACGCCGTCCTCGGACCTGAGCACGTATTTGAGCGACGCCGGGGCGACCGCGGCGGAGGATCTGCTGGCGTGGCGGACGCCGAATGCTGCGGACGAAACGGATACGGTGTACGGCGTAGATCCGGTGTCGGGAAACTTGGGAAATCCAGGTTTCCTTGAGCGGGGCAAACCGGTCCTGAATGGCAAGCGGAATACGATGTTTTCCCGAAAGGATCTTCTCCAATTTGCCGCAACGTTTCCCGACCGGCTGCCTTCGAATCTTCTCCCCAAGCTCAGGTCCTTTTCCGCTGCAATGGTAGCGCCCGAAATTTCGGAAACCGTTCCCGGATCCCCGGCCTATATTCAGGCGACTAGCGATTTGGAGATTCCCGCTTATAGTCGCGAAGGGCAGCTGGAATCGTACTCAGTGAAAGCCGGTGAACCGGTTTTTCAACGTAAGTTTCCGCTTTCCCGGTTGAGATGGTTTGCCGAGCGGAATACGGACGGTTCCCCGGCCAACGGGGTACGCGCGGCGATCAAACAGCATTTCGGCCTCTCTTGGTTTGACAATCTCGCGGATGCGGGAATTACGACGCCGGAATATCAGGGAGTGCCGGGCTGGGCCTATACTTCACCGGAAGGAACCGCCGCAGCTGGCAGTATCAAGACCCTCGCACAAGTTGCGTCTTTGCAGCGAGAACCCGACTTCTTCGAATGGCTGAAGGCGGTCATCCCAGATGGCAGTCTTGGCAAAAGCCTGGGCAGCAATAACAGCAGCGTCAATGACACCCAAGACAAGGCCAAGGATTTTCAAATCATCCAGATCGGCGCCAACATCATGGATCAGGCTGACTATGACGATGTCCCGACTCTCATTGCCACAGCGACCGCCCGGCAACGGGACGGCAGCCCGCTCGTGGCGTTCGGGGTGGAAAATCTTCCCTATCTTAACGAACTCGTAGTTTCCTTTCGCTATGATGACAGTGACCGGGCTCTGTTGAAGGCCTGGTATCAATTCGAGCTTTGGAATCCCCATCGGAACGCGACGCGGCCAAAGACGACATCCGGCGGAACCGCCATCAATAAAGTGCGCGCGCGTGTTGTCGAAGGGGAAACTTTGCTCGAGCCATATCTTCGCGTGCAGAGGACCGGGTCGACCTCCTTGGTGGGGCAATTGACCGCATTGGCTGCCCTAAAACGAACAAGCATTCCCAGGCATTTTTCCGGTAATGCCACAAATGATGCCTGTGAGATTGATGTTACGTCGGACGCATATGATGAGCCCAAGGTGGCCGGGGACTCTGCCAGTGTGACGGCGGGGGTTTACGAAAACGAATCAGGGCGCAAATTCCGTGGCGGGCCCAAGCCTGGAGAAAGTGGATTCAAGGGCATCTTGGCCGGTTCGGCACATGCGCCCAATCCCATCTGGCCCCGGGATACGCGTCTGCCCGCTGCGGGAATTCCTGTCACGGAGACGAATATCATTGATGCGGCGGCTCCTTATTTCGGAACGATGACTAAGCCATGTGGTGTTAAATATTGGAACGCAGCCCAATTGGCAAATGTCCCTTTGACCAACAATTCCCCGGCGGGAGCGAATCCCGCTCCTGTGACTTTGGTGATGGAGGTCGAGGTGGACGGCAAATGGATTCCCTACCAGACGTTCGAATCGATCAACAATGCTCCGGGTGTCCTGGAATATCCCGGTCGGGATCCCAATCACTGGGGTGCTGGCGGGAGCTCCAACAAGCTGTCTTTCGAACAATACTTCAATTCAGCGTGGGAACGTCCGCTGCCAGCGGATGCGGATCCTTATCCCGGCGCGACAGCCTCGGGAAACGCCGAAAGCCGCATGTTTTATGGGTGGAACGGGTTTTGCAATCGAAGCGGGTTGATCAAGATGGATCCCCGGACACGACGATTTTTTGCCGGAGCTTCCGCGGCCGCCAGTCCGGGTGCGTCGATTCGTGAAACGGCAGCTGCGTTGGATACATCCAAGGGTACGGACAACAGGCGTGCGAACTGGGACATGATGCCGATATCGGGAACGGCGACTCCGGTCGCCGGCTACAGCATCAACACCGCGGGTGCGCCTGCGCGTTATGCTGATCCCGATGGGACGATACGCCCGGCGGATTTTGCGGACCTCGGTGACGGAGATATTGCGACAATTCCCGGCAGCACGGCCGCGAGGCCGGTGGTTCTCAACCGTCCGTTCCGCTCCGTGGCCGAGTTGGGCCTGGTTTTCCGCGACATGCCGTGGAAATCCCTGGATTTCTTCAGCGCGGAAAGCGCGGACTTGAACCTGTTTGACGTCTTTGCAGTGGAGGATGTGCCGGTTTCCCAAGGCAAGGTGAATCCGAACACGGCCGATGTGGCTACCCTGACGGCGATCTTCAAGAACGCGGCCCGGAATCCAGGAGACTCCTCCGCCGGGACTCTCGGGGATGCCGAGGCGCTGGCGGCCGCCCAAGCGATCTACCAGTACATCAATCCCGCCACGAACACGTATTTTGAAAACCTTAGTCATGTCGCGGAGCATCTGCCGGCACAACCGACCGCCCAGGCCGAGAAGAACAAGATTCATCGGGAGGCCTTCCAGCGCGCGGTGTCTGGATCCTTCGACACCCGGACGTGGAACTTGATGATCGATGTGATCGGGCAGTCGGGAAGGCTGGTTCGACAGGCCGATGGCCTTGAAGATTTTGTTGTCATGGCCGAAAGCCGCTTCTGGCTCTTTGTCGCGATCGACAGATACACCGGCAAGGTCGTCGCCCGGCGACGTGAAGCTGTCTACGAATGAGTTTCCCGATGATCCGTATTTTCCAAAAACTTCACGCCTTCCTGGCCGGGATCCTTGTCCTCGCAGTTGGGGGGACAGCGTCGTCCCAGACTCCCATGGATTTGCCCAACGGTGATCCCATGAGGCTCAAGTCCCTGAACACGGGGCAGCGTTGCGATCAGGTCGTCCAATACCGGGGTATTCCCCCGGAGCAACTTCAGCGCGTCGCCTTGCCGGTGACGCGCTCCTTTGTCCAGTTCGGCGGGATTACCAGGATCAGCGCTCGGTGTGGCGATGGGTCGAATATCAAGGCATATCTCACGGAGAAGCTGATTTTGCGGGCGGAGCCTAGCCTGGGCGTGGAATCCCGTGCCGGGGCGGATCCCTCCGTGGTCGAGCAGTTCGATTGTCTGGAGGTGGCCCGCTGGATTGCGGAGAAAAATTTCACCGGTCTTGAGAAATGGAAGGGGAAGGAGTACTGGAGATTTGCCCGGCTCCAACCGGTTTTCGGCGAGCAGGTTGTGCTCATTGATCCAGAAACCCGGCTTCCGGCGCGATACTCCGACGCGGGGAGGAACATCGAGTTCTCATACTCTCAGGAGAACCGCCCCATCGTGCTTCCTCCGGAACTCGAGCGGGCCCAGCAACAGTTCCTTCGGGCTCACTCAAACGGACGGGCTCTAGGAACGGAGTAATTCGGCCGCAGAAACATTCATGATGCCGCTCCATCAGCTCGACTTATGAAGACTCTTTCCCATTGTTGCCTCATTGGGGCATTTTTCATTTTTGCCTTCATTTTCCTTCCTTCCGCACGTGCGAATCTTTTTCTCTTCGAGAAGTTCACGGAGAAGGCGGCCTCTCCCGGATGGGCGCGAGACTGGGAGGAGCGGCAAGGTCTTGCCTTCGGTGAGAAGGGGTTGGCGGGAGAGGGAAAAATCCAGCGCCAAATGGCTAGGGGTATTGATTTCAGCACCGATGGCGAATGGTTCTTCAGCCTCAAATTAGCACGCCACGGTGCGGGAAAAGGGGGCGAGTCTGACCATGTGACCGTCACCCTTTTGAAAGGCAAGGGGAAGAAGCCGGAAGATCGTCTGATGGCGTTGGGCATATCCAGCCGCGATACGTTCTTTGTGAGTTTTGCGGACTCCGAGATCACGGCCTTCGGCGCGGCTGCCGGAGACCGGGAGGATACCATGATCCTGAGGTTGCGCACCTCGGCCACCAAGCCCGATGAAATTGCCGCCTGGGCCTGGCCGTCGAATCAAGTGCCAGATCAGATCGATTGGGACAAGCCCATGGCGAGGGGGGAGATGGTGCTGGATGGGGTCGGGAGTCTCCTGCGTTTCAGTACGGGTTCCAAAGCGGACTTTTCGGCAGAGTTTCAAGAACTGCGCGTGGGAGAAACTGCGGATGACGTCACCATGGAACATCCCGTCCTGGTCAAGGCTCCGTCCCCGTATCGCGTTTTAAAGTCGTTGAAAGTCACGGAAAACGGAGTGCACGCCCTGCCGATCCAGTGGGCCAATGCCAGTGTGCTGCCCTCCGCTCCGGGGAGCGCCCCGCGGCTTGTTGTGAGCAGCAATCATCCATGGCTCTCCGAGAGTGTGGTGACATTCGACCCGGCCACCGCTCTGCAGAAATCCTCGGCGGTGCCAGCACCCAACCCCAGGCTGCCGCTCTACGGTCCTGCGAAGCCCGGCAGCCCGCTGCCCAAAGGCGACTACCGTTCCGTCCCCAATGCCCAGAGGGGATATGACGTCTTCGATTTGCATCGGCTGGAGCAGACGGCTGAAATCGGCCCGGACGGCGTGCTGAGTGTTCTGCCGACACCACGGGAAATCCTGCTGGGCGAAGCCGACAAGGAAAATGGGCGACAGGAGTTCGAAAAAGTGATTCCCAAGGAATCGGGCGCGGAGTTCTTCCTGGGAGATGCGGATGGCGACTCCATACCGGACCTCCTGATTGGCAAAATGTCGTCGCCCGAGGAAAAATGGACCTACTGGCCGAACCGCGAACAGCCATGGGTGACGGAAAGGCGCCAGAACATTGGTCCCAACCGGGATTTGACCGTTTCGGAGGGGTTTCGCGGCTATGGCATCAATGGCGAGTGGCTGGGAACCCGGCGGACCAAGGTGTTGCTTTGGGCTCGAGGGAGCAGGGACAAGGGAAAACTGCGATTCGGAATCCCCCGCCCAGTGTTCTACGGTCGGGATGATTTCCCGGTGCAGTCGCGCGATTATTCCCATCGCATGGCACCAGCCATCATTGAACGGAATGGCGAGCGGTTCATTGTGTTGTTCACCGGTGTGGACCAAGCGTTCGCGCTTCCCGTTATTGAAGCCAATGATGGGGAACTCCGTTGCGGCCCGGCCCGGCCCCTGTTGAGGGAGGGAGAGCCTTTGCGGGATCTCATCCTGCCCAAAGTGTTTGGCGTGAATGATGTCACGGGGGACGGAAAGGACGAGATTCTGGTGGGTTCGGGAGCCAATGGGCGACTGGCCGTGCTGGGCGGCGGGAAAGTTGGCGATTTTGAAGTGTTGGGTACCCTCGAGACCTTGGGAGGCCCTCTGGCGGCGGATACTTTGACTGTCCCCGCGCGGGCCGACTGGACGGGCGACGGCCGACCGGATTTGGTGACCGGGGACGGGACGGGGTATTATCTTCTGTGGCCTGGCACGGATGACCCGTTTGTCTATGAGGGGAGCCGACCCTTTTCCGACGCCGCTGGCAACCCCATGATCTTCAAAGGGACGACAAATCTGCATGGGCCTCATGAGCGGGGATGGAGTTATTCGCAGCCCGCTTTGTTGGATTGGAACGCCGATGGTGTGCTGGAGATGGTGGGCAACGACAATACGTCCACGCTGCGCCTCTATTCACGCATCGACAAAGACATGCCCTGGCGCGTGAAGGAAAAAATGTTTACCCAGAACGGAGAGAAGTTCGGCGTGGCCTGGCGGTCCCGGGTCGCCGGCCTTCCCGGAGATTACCGTCTGGCAGGCGATGGCCGCCCGGTCCTGCTTTACATCAATCTGGAGCAGCAACTCGCCCTGGCCATTCCGAAGGAAAAAGGAGGAACTGAGATTGAGCGAACCCTCCTCCTTCATGGGACCGACGGCGAACCCATCGTCACAGCGGGGTTTGCCGGCATGTCGGGGAGGACCCAATTGTCGGCTGTCGATTGGGACGGCGATGGAGTCTGGGATATCACCTACAACAGCCCGCCCCGCAACATTCCCGTTTCCTACAAAGATGCGGCGGATTTGTCGCTTAACAGTTACTACAATTCCGCCGCCGCCTTTTGGCTGCGGAATGCGGGAACCAACGAAAAACCCGTTTTTGAAAAGCCCCGCCGCATCCGCTGGGCTGATGGGGAGGTGATTCGGGTCGAAAGCCATTCCTTCAATGTCGAGCCAACCGACCTGAACGGGGACGGCAAGCTCGACCTCATTGTCGGAGACGGCCCCGGCTTTCTTCATTACTTCCTCCGGGACGATCTCTCGTGGGACCACTGACAGGGAGGCTACAGACCGTATGAACATTTCCATCCACGCTCAAAAAACTCCCGGACAGGATCCTCTATGAAAGCCATTATCGTGATGTTTGACTCACTGAACAGGCATATGCTGCCGTGTTACGGATGCGATTGGGTGCATGCCCCGAATTTTGAACGACTGGCGAAGCGCTCAGTGACGTTCGACTCAAGCTATGTCTGCTCCATGCCCTGCATACCCGCTCGCCGCGACCTTCATACGGGGCGGCCCAATTTTCTTCATCGCGGCTGGGGGCCCCTGGAGCCTTGGGATGATTCGTTCATCGAAATGCTGAAGAAGCATGCCGTTTATACGCATTTGACCACGGATCATTATCATTATTTCGAAGCGGGAGGAGCCAACTACCACACCAAGTACAACTCTTTCGAGAGTTTCCGTGGCCAGGAAGGGGATCCGTGGCGGGGCGAGGTGACGAATCCCGAGCCCGTACCCGGCGCGCTCGGCCAGAATGCCATTCGCGATGCCTGGCACTTTCAGGACTTGAAGAATCGAGCCGCCATTCGAGACGAGTCCGATTTTCCCCAAGCCAAGACGTTCGATGCGGGCCTGCGTTTCATCCGGGAAAACCTGGATGCCGACAACTGGCTGGTGCAAATCGAAACCTTCGATCCGCACGAGCCGTTTTTCAGCCCGGAAAGCTGCAAACAGTGGTATCAGGAACATTATGACAGGTATGAGGGCCCCCATTTCGACTGGCCTAATTATCGCCGCGTCAAAGAGCCTTCGTCGGCCATCGAGCACCTCCGCCACGAAAACGCCTCCCTCATCAGCCTTTGCGACCGAAAACTTGGGGAGATTTTGGACCTTATGGATAAGGAAGATTTGTGGGAAGACACCATGCTTGTCGTGTGGACAGACCACGGTTTTCTGCTGGGAGAACATGAGTCCTACGGGAAATGCTGGATTCCATTTTATCAGGAAATCGCCCACACGCCGTTCTTCGTCTGGGATCCGCGCTGCAAAGTCCAGGGGGAGAGGCGCCGGGCGCTGGTGCAGCCGGCCATTGATCTCGCCCCGACTCTGCTGCGGTATTTTGGGCTGGCCCCTACGCCGGATATGCTGGGACACGATCTGGCTGATGTTGTCGCCAGTGACCAATCGGTGCGCAAAACTGCGGCGTTTGGGATTTTCGGCGGACAGGTGAACGTCACCGACGGTCGCTATGTCTACATGCGATCGGCGGCCACCCTCGAAAATAAACCGCTCTATCAGTACACGCTTACCCCCGCCCATGCGGACCGCCTGTTTTCGCCCGAGGAACTGGCGGGAAAATCCGAGTTCCATCCCCCGTTATCCTTCACCAAGGGATGTCCGGTCCTGCGTATTGAAGCCGCCGAGAATATCCGCGCCACGGCGTCCGGTCACCGACCGGAACTCACGCAAACACAGTTGTACGACATCGAAAGTGATCCCCTGCAGCAGACGCCGATGCAAAGTCCAGAGATCGAGAAGCGGATGATCGCAGCGTTGGAATCCCATCTGCGTACCATGGATGCTCCTTCGGAACAATGGGACCGACTAGGTCTTCGATAAAAGATGGAATCCCGAAACACAGGACCAATGGCAGGGGCATTTCTTGTGGGTTTCACACTCTCCTAAAAGGCGGGATGAATCGTGAGAATTGCTTGCGCGTTTCTGGGATACCAATAGAATACCAACACACATTTTTCGGAATATGACTTCTTGTTTCTCCCCTGTTTGTTCGTTCGGCCTTTGTTTTCGATGGTTGATGGTCGGAATTCTCTGTCTCTGTGCCTCAACCGCCTGGGCGAAGCTGGAATTGGGGACGCCTTTTCAGGACGGGGCGGTATTGCAGCGGGAGAAGCCGGTTCCGATCTGGGGAACGGCGGATCCGGGCGCGGAGGTGAAGGTCGATTTCGCCGGTCAGAGCGTTTCGACCAAAGCGGGTCCCGATGGCAAGTGGTCTGTGCATCTTGCCGCGTTGTCCGCTTCGGCCGCGGGATCGGAATTGACGGTCTCCAGTGCGGGGAAAACGCGCATCGTTCACGATATTCTGGTGGGAGAAGTGTGGGTTTGCTCCGGCCAATCCAACATGGCGTTTAAGGTGAAGAATGTCGTCAACGCCGAGGCGGAAATGGCGGCGGCGAATTTTCCCCAAATCCGTCAACTGCTGGTCTCTCAGAAGGTTGCCAATGAGCCGCAGGCCGGGGCAACGGCGCAGTGGAGCTCGGCCTTGCCGGGAACCGTGGGTAATTTTTCCGCCACAGCGTTCTTTTTTGGCCGGAAATTGTATCAGGCGCTCGGCGTGCCGATCGGTCTGATCAATGCCAGCGTGGGGGGGACAGGAATCGAGGCTTGGATGAGCGCCGAGGGGCTTGCGGCGGATCCCAGTTATCCCGTGATCAAACAGCGTTGGAGTGAGGCTGTGGAGGCCTTTCCTGTCCGTCTTGAAGAATTTAAGGAGAAAAGGCAGAAATGGGCGGAGGCAAAAGCGCAGGCTGAAAGTGCAGGGAAGGAGTTCAAGCGCATCCCTCCGCGGCGTCCTCTGGGACCAGGAGACAAGAACCAACTGTCCGGGCTGTTTAACGGCATGGTGCATCCGCTGCTCCCTTACGCGGTCCGTGGCATCATCTGGTATCAGGGAGAGCACAATGCCTTCCGGCATTCCGAGTACGCCAGTCTCTTCCAAGGTCTGATCGGCCAGTGGCGGAAAGACTTCGGGCAGGGAGACATCCCGTTCTATTTTGTGCAGCTTCCCAATCTGGATCATAAGCTCGACCAGACCAAAACCGCGTGGGCGTTCCTCCGTGAAGCCCAGTCCAAGGCGCTCTCGGTGCCGCAGACGGGAATGGCCATCACCATCGATGTGGGGAACCCCAATGACGTGCATCCCAAAAACAAGCAGGACGTTGGGAAGCGGCTTGGCCTTCTGGCGCTGGCGCGGACGTATGCCAAGGGCGGGGTGGCCTCCGGGCCCCTCGTTGACAAGGCGACCGTCGAGGGAAATGCCATCCGGGTGAGTTTCCGCGAGGCGGAAGGGCTGGAAATCCGGGGCAACCCGGAATCGTCCTTTTCCGTGGCAGGAGCGGACGGGGTGTTTCATCCCGCTACGGCCCGCGTGACCGGGAACTCCGTCATGGTCACCTCCAGTTCGGTTTCCCATCCAGAAGTCGCTCGATACGCCTGGGCCAACAATCCCGCAGTCGTGCTCTTTAATGGAGCGGGCCTCCCCGCGGCACCATTTCAGACCAAGGAAATCTCCGCTCCCATGGTGGGAGAGGAAAACAGAGCCGAGGAGTAGCCCGGCATCGCATGGATGTGAACTCGATGAAGACAAAAATCCTATGCGCGGCGATGCCTGTTCTTGCCGGGACGCCGGTTCTCAGTGAGCCGGTGCCGGAGCGTCCGAACATCCTTTTTATCATGGCCGACGACATGGGAGCATGGGCCATGGGCAACGCCGGGCATCCGAATGCCGTCACCCCCAACCTGGATCGGCTTGCGAGAGAAGGAGCCCGACTTGCCAATCATTTCAGCGTGTCCGCCGTGTGCAGCCCATCCCGGGCCTGCATCCTTACAGGGAAATACAGCCTGGAAACCGGCGTTCCTGATATTCTGGGAAAGAATGAGGACGACGGCCTGGACCTGTCTTTGGCCACGATGGCGCGGGCTTTTCAGCAGGCCGGATACCGCACGGCCTTGGTAGGCAAATGGCATCTCGGGCATGCCGATCGGTTTTATCCCACTCACTACGGTTATGATTCCTTCAAGGGATTTCGCGTCGGGGGAAAGGAGCGACCGTTGAGCTCGCAGGACCCCGAGGTGGAAATCAGTCCGGGCTGCCGCCGTATCATCAAGGGGTACACCTCGGACATTCTGACCGACCTTGCCATGGACTTTATCGTCGAGTCCGGCGATCAGCCCTTCTTCCTCTCGCTGAATTTCTGGGCACCCCATGCCAACCAGGGGGTTGCCACCCCGGATGGAGATCGCACCTGGCTCCCTCTCCCGGAGGCGGACTGGGAGCCATTCAAGGACCTGGATCCGATCGTCCCCAACCCGGACTACCCGGATCTGGACATTGCCCGCGTGAAGCGAATGACGCGGGAATATCTCGGCAGTGTCCATAGTGTCGATCGCAATATCGGACGCCTTCTCGCCTACCTGGAGGAACGTGGAATCCTGGATCGGACTATCATCGTTTTCACCTCGGACAATGGCTTCAATCTGGGGCATTCCGGCATCTGGCACAAAGGAAACGGCTGGTGGATCCTGACCAATAACCGGGGCGACCGGCCCAACCTCCTGGACCACTCCATGCGGGTGCCAGCGCTTATTCACTGGCCAGCGAAGATTCCTCCCGGCTTGGTGCTCGAATCCGCGAATACCTCCCTTGATTGGTTCCCGACACTCTGCGGGCTTGCCGGTGTGCCGGTCGATCCCGCCTGGGATTTGCGAGGGGTCGATCTGCGGAAGGAGATTCTGGAAAACCAGGCTTCGGAACGTCCCGTCTTTGGACAATACCGCATGTGGGAATGGAACCAAACCGGTTCCAACCTCAGGGCATATCGCACCAACTCCTGGAAGCTGGTCATCGACTTGGAAAAAAAAGTGCCTGACGAATTTTACGATCTCAGCCGCGACCCCGCGGAGAGAGTGAACCTCTTTGCGTCTACCGACCCCCGCGTCGTCGAAGCTCGAAGACAAATGGAAGCTGCCCTCCGCGCTTGTATGAAAAAAATCGGCGACGATGGAACGCGGTCCGCCCCCAAAACCAAGCTCGCCCCCTCCTCATCCTGACAATCCCGGGAGAAAAGCCCGGACGCCCATCTCTTTCATCCCTTATTTATGAAGCGGAAACTTTGGATCCTGACGATCTGTCTGGCCACTCACAGTCTGTTGGCGGAGAACGCAACGCTTTTGCAGCCTCTCTCCACTGAAGAAGATGTTGTGAGACCGTTGCCACTCGGATTCTCTTCCCGATCATTGCTGCCTTGGTTTGGGCCGGATGAACCTCCCGCGTTGCTTGTTGCTAATCATAGCAAATATTACCCCGAGCGCTCCCTGCTGTTCCGGGCGGACGGGAAGGACGGCAGTGGCAAGCCCTTTGCCCTTCCCGCCGACTATCCGCTTTATCGCGGTATCCCCTTTGACAAAGTGCAATCCGGTGGTGGCGCGGCCCTTCCCGGAGCTCGTTATTTTCCCCTCGCCCGCGAAGACGGGCTTTTCGATGTGATCCATCTCGGAAATCTGCAGTTTTATCGGAATACCGGGCGAGTCGGTGCGCCTCAATTCGTCGCGGACTATAAGGTGACGACCGCGGAGCCCTTGAAAGGCAATTCCCATTGGATCGAGGACTTGGATGGCGACGGAATTCCTGACCTTCTGAGCGGGGGACTCGAAGACGATAAACTCAAATTCTTTCAATTTCCAGACTGGCCCCAGGAAAAAGGGCCGTGGTCGGGCCAGGAACACCCCAACATGGGTTCGCTTCCCGACACGGATATTCAGAATTTTCGCGGGTATGATATCGCCGGGAACTGGATGGGAATGCCCATCCGCAAATATCTCTGGTGGGCCAAGGGGAGCCGGGACGGCCAAGGGCACCTGGGCTTCGACAAGTACAGGCCGGTCCGATACGGCGAAACCGATTATCCCGTGCAGTGGCAGGGGTTTGGTCGCCAGCTCTCTCCCGCTGTGATGCATCTTGAAAATGGTACGTTCATTGTGGTGTTTTCCGGGCCGGACGAGGTGCTGGCCCTGCCATTGCGCGGCGTAAAGGGGGGCGAGCTTCGGACGGGAAAGGCAATCCCATTTCTTAAAAATGGAAATCGCCATCTCCAATCGGTCAACCTGCCCACCGTGATCGGCATCGGGGATCTCAATCAGGATGGTCATGATGAACTGGTGGTGGGATCCGGGGCAAATGGGCGGTTCTCTGTGCTGGCCGGAACCCGGTCCGGCGAATTTGAAGAGCTGGGCAATGTCTTCAGCAAAGGCGGGCCGGTTTCCGGAGATACCCTCGCCGTTCCCGCCCGGGCGGACTGGGATGGCGATGGATATCCGGATATCATTCTCGGTGACGCTTCCGGGTTTCTCTCTTTCTGGAAGGGAACGGAAAACCCTCTGATCTACGGCTCCTGTGATTTCTTCCACACCGCGGCAGGCGTCATCCGCCACCGGCCGCAGGATGGCAATCTCCAGGGCGATGAGGAGGCGGCATGGAGTTACACCCAGCCCGAGGTCTTCGATTGGGATGGCGACGGCTTGATGGACATCATCACCAATGACAATGAAGCCAAACTTTTTCTCTACCGGGGAACCGGAAAGGGCACGCTCCTGAAATCGCCCGAACGCTTTATACTGGGAGACAAACCCCTTCCGCTGGCCTGGCGCAGCCGCCCCTCGGTCATCGAAGCCAAACATGGGCTGGCGGGACCTGACCGCAATGTCCTTCTGTTCATCACCTGGGACGGAAAACTGGCCTACGCAGTCCCCTCGAAACCCGGCAGCATCGATTTTGAAAACGTTGTGGACTTGACCTATGCGGATGGGCGACCGATCCATCTGGGCGGTCCGGCCGGGCTATCCGGTCGCATCAAATTAGCCGCGGTCGACTGGGATGGCGACGGTGTTTGGGACGTTGTAATGGGCGTTCAGAAGTCGCTGCAAAAATATCTCAGAGGATCTACCCAGGAAGCGCCGAGCGCGGCTCCCTACTGGCTTCGAAACGTCGGCACCAATGCCAGCCCCAAATTTGAGGAGGCCCGGCTGATCACGTTCAAGAACGGCCTGCCGATCGAGGTGGAAAAACACTCCTTCGACGTCTTTCCGACAGATCTTAACAACAACGGCCAACTGGACATCATTTTCGGCGATGATGAAGGCACCATTTTTCACCTGATGCGGGATGCCTTGTCCTGGGACAAAGCTCCGCAACAAGCAGCCGCCGACAAGAACACTCCCTGATGTTCTCCGCCGTTTGGTCGAGCCAACTACTACAGATTCCCTCATGAACATGCCCAATGCTTCTCTCACGATGTTGCTGATCTGTTCAGTCTTTTCCTTCCTGGCGACTCCGGCCAGAGCCGAAGTTTATCAATCGGATGATTTTGATTATCCCAAGGGTCCCTTGCAGAGCCAAGAGGGCGGAGACGGCTGGAACGGCCCGTGGAAGGTGTCTGGAATGGGAAACACCATAGCCAACAGCTTTGATCTTGGGAGGGGGAAACTCCCCGGAGGCTACAAGTTGACTGTCGCCCCCAACGTGCTTCAGCTCTCTCTGGCTGAAAAGAGCCAGAGAGCCTCCCGGAAATTCACCCCGCCCATTAACCTCGATCCATCTTCCCCCCGTGTTCTCTATTTCAGCTTTGTGTTCTGTCGTTTGGATACCAGCGATCAGCAGGGCAATGAAGTGTTCGGCTTTTCCTTTTCCTCCGGAGGGAACCGTGTTCTGGGGTTCGATGTCACCTCAACCGAAAACCTTCAACTCAGCTACGTGCCGACAAAGAAGAGCATCACCGGGGAAAAGAGAGTCATTGAGTTCACCGACACGGTCCAAACATCACCACGGTATGTGTTTGTCGGCCGCATCACAGCCAATCCGGCGGGGCAGATGGACCGGTTGGAATATTCCGCTTTTGACGCTACCCGTTCGATGGAGTCGGAGCCCCAAGTTTGGGATCTTAGCCTTGAAGTGAATGCGGCGGAAATACTGGATTCGGTGGACTTTGTCGCCGCACCTTTTCTTAGAAATATCCTGATCGATAATCTGCGGATCGGTTCGGACTTCTCCGCGGTGACGCGCCCGTAGACCCACCAGGCGGGACATCTCCTGACATCCGATAACTTTAGCATCTTCTTAAAATAGAATTTTCCAGACCGCATCTGGTCGCATTCCTGCCTGTAGTAAAATGAAAACTCAAACGGTCCTCGCTCTTCATCCCGTCGATCTTGCCATCATGGTCGTCTTCCTCTTGGTTATGGTTGGTATAGGGATCTTCTTTTCGAAGAGAACAAAAACGACCGAAGGGTATTTCCTGGGAGATCACAGTGCGCCGTCCTGGGTCCTGGGTCTTTCCATGATTGCGGCGAAGATCAGTTCCGTCACATTCCTTGCATTGCCTGCTGCAGCCTTTGCCCTGGACTGGCGGCTCTTCGTTCCGAATCTTTCCATTATTCCGGTCGCCGTGGTCGCAATCTGGATTCTGGTGCCTTTTTTCCGCAAAGCCGCACAGACAACGGCTTTCGAATACCTGAACGCAAGATTTGGAGCGGGCGCCCGTCTTTATGGAGCGATCATTTTCCTGCTTGGACAAGCTCTGCGCTTGGGGGCAGTGATATATCTGGTCACGATTCCGATCGAAATGTTCACAGGGTTCCCTCCCTGGGTCATCATGCTCGTTGTGGGATTGTTCTGCACGACTTATACCATCGTTGGCGGGTTGCAGGCGGTGATTTGGACGGATGCCATTCAGGCAATCATTCTCTATCTGGGTGGGATCGCCGCGCTCATCGTCATGGTCATTGACATACCGGGAGGACTGCCGGAGATCTTCCGCACCGCCATGGACAACAATAAGTTCAGTTTTGGGCCGATGCGTTGGGATTTTGGAGAACGCACATTCTGGACGATGCTAATTATCGGCCTGCTCTCATGGATCAATCAATACACCTCCGATCAAGTTCTCATCCAGCGATATCTTGCCGCGAAAGATCTTCGACAGGCGCGCATGGCCGGAGCGGCGAGCGCTTTTCTCTGCCTGCCTACTTGGGCCTTTTTCTTCATGCTGGGCACTGCCTTGTTTGTTTACTATAAATTCGTGTCCGATCCTCAGGTCTCCTCCCTGCCGGCCGACAGCGTGTTTCCGCATTTCATTCTCACGCGGATGCCTCATGGGCTGAGCGGTCTTGTCATCGCCGGTGTGCTTTCTGCTGCGATGGGCTCACTGAGCGCGGCATTGAACGCCTTCGGCACGGTGGCCACAGTTGATCTTGTTCGCCCATATCTCCTGAAGGGTAAATCCGACCGCCTCTACACCGTGATCGCCAAGTCCCTCACCGGATTTGCCGCCCTTCTCATGCTGGCCATTGGCTGGGCTTTCAGTGCGACAAATAAAGAAAGTTACCTCGATCTTTCCCATCAGATTCTCGGCTTGATTGGCGGCGTGGTGCCTTGCTTCTTTGTGCTCGGATTTTTCGCCGGACGGGTCGACAAACGCATCGTCTGGCAGGCGTTCCTGGTGGCCTCAATAGTTAATGCGTATCTCCTGTTGGCTCAATTCAAAGTGATTTCACCTTTGTTCGGATGGTCTGTTCATCCTTACTGGGTCTCAACGCTTGTCGCTTTAGTTATGGTCATCGTGGCTGTTATCCTTTCAAAGATTCAATCACAACGGACGGTTGTCCGATCGGAGCTGACCATCTATGGCTCCCGGGCGTTTGGCAAATTGCAGATGGATATGTCTGGCAAAGACGTTTAGGGAGGATGAGAGTCAAACGTTTTTTTGACCAGTAGTGTTTAGGGCGTGTCGTCAAAATAATCTGAGCCAATCGAGGATGGAAGCGAGAAGAGCAAAGGCGAAAAAGCAGGAAGCTGTTTTGTCATGGCGAGTGACCAAGCGGCGCAGGGCTTTGAGCTAGCCGACCAGGCGTTGGACATCCAGATGCTCAAGGATGTGAACTCAAAAAAATGGTAAAGCCCGCGATGCGTCGTGAGGCCGCTAAGTATCTGAAGAAGAGCTATTCGGCGGGACTGCGGCGCATCTGCGGGCTGCTGCAAATGGCCCGAAGCACATTTTACCGATAAGCCATCGGGGCGAGGAGACGAGGCGTTGCGAGAAGCCTTGAAGGAAACCGCGCTAGGCCGCAGGCGCTGGGGATACCGGATGCTGGGTCTGGCGCTCAAGCGCCGGGGCTTCAGGGACAACGCGAAACGCATCTATCGCATCTACCGCGAAGAGGGCCTGCTGGTCCGCCAGAGGCGCAAGCGCAAGACGGCCAAGTGGCGGGGCGAAAGGCCGCTGGCCGCTGCTGGGCTCAACCAGCGGTGGTCAATGGACTTCATGAGCGACCAACTGTCCGATGGGCGCAAAATGAGGACGTTCAACGTGGTAGACGACTTCAGCAGGGAGTGCCTGGCTATCGAGGTCGACACCTCGATCTGCGGAGCACGGGTCGCCCGTGTCCTGGATCGACTGATCGCCGAGCGAGGCCGCCCAGCGCGCATCGTGCTCGACAATGGCCCCGAGTTTACTGGCAAACACCTCGACCGCTGGGCCTATGAGCATGGCGTGGAACTGGCCTTCATCCAGCCCGGCAAGCCGGTGCAGAATGAAGGACCGGGCGAAGGAGATATTGCCTCTGTAGGCTGGTCGGATGGGAGGAATGTCAAACATTCCTCCCTGCTCTCGAAACGGTACGGAATTGAGACGATCGGCGAATTTTCGCCGAAATAGATGTCACTTCAGCTAAAGTAGGCGAGAGTGGATCTGTGTCATTGCGCTTGCAGGGTTGGAAAGCAAAGTTGGCGCAGCGACGACCTCGCGCCAGTGAGCAACCGCTGCGGGGAGAATTATATTCTCTCGACCAACTCGTTCGCTACGCGAAGATCCTGGCTGAAAGTCATGAGGTTTTTATTGGCAAAGGCTCCAACCGCCTGCTGGCTCGGCTCGATCAAAACGAGAAAAATTTAAAAAGTTTCAACCGCGAGACGCAAGCGGTCGACCAAGGACGGCGCGTTACACACGCGGCAGAGTGGCTGCTCGATAATTACTTTCTGATTGAGGAGCAGATCCAGATGGCCCGGCGCCATTTGCCGAAAAGCTACAGTCAGGAGCTGCCTCGCTTGTATGCGGGAGTGTCGGCCCGTCTACCGCGAGTTTACGATATAGTTCTCGAGCTGATTTCCCATGTCGATGGGCAGATCGATGTCGAAAATCTGGGAGTCTTCGTCTCATCATATCAGAGCGTTACGCCGCTCAAATTGGGCGAACTTTGGGCCATTCCGATCATGCTGCGTCTTGGTTTGATCGAAAACCTGCACCGTGTGACAACCCGGCTCCGTGTGGCCCGGCATGACCGCGATCTCGCTGATCAGTGGATGAATCGGTTGCAAGAGATGGCAGAAAAAAATCCCTCCGATCTTGTGATCGTGATGGCAGAGATGGCCAAGTCAGAGCCCTCACTATCCAGTTCCTTTGTGGCGGAGTTCAGCCAACGGCTCTCCCGGCAAAGTTCGGTCATGAACTGGGTGAGAAACTGGCTGGAACAAAAGCTGGCTGGACAGGGCGCGACAATCGAACAGCTCGTGCATCAGGAAAGCCAGCTACAGGCAGCCGATCAGGTCTCCGTAAGCCACAGTATTCTCAGCCTTCGGTTTCTTAGCGAAATGAATTGGAAGGACTTCGTAGAATCCATGAGCCATGTCGAACATACTCTGCGAAAGGATCCATCACGGGTGTATGGAGTCATGGATTTTGCCACGCGCGATCGTTACCGCCACGTTGTTGAGACGATCGCCGGCATCAGCGAGTTTGAGGAATCGCAGGTCGCCGAGATGGCGATCGGCCTCGCGGCGGCCCATGCGGATCACCAAGGTGCGGAAGATCGCGCTTCGCATGTCGGTTATTATCTCGTCGATAAAGGACGTTCCGTATTGGAAAACGCCGCGAAGACTCAACGCCCGTGGCGAAAAGCCTTTCCGCGATTGGTGCGGCGTTTTCCGATGACGTTCTATGCTGGAGGCGTCTTCGGCCTCACAGCCGCGGGGACGTTGATTTTTCTTCAGATACTCAGCGAGGCAGGGGTATCCACGGCAGCCATCATTTTCTTCACTGCGCTTTTTTCCCTTTGCTGCAGCCAACTGGCGGTCGCTCTGGTCAATCTGGTTGCCACCCAGACCATCGCTCCTCATCACTTACCACGCCTCGATTACTCCACCGGGATTCCGCTCTCCTCCCGCTCAATCGTGGCGATTCCGGCCATGCTCGGCAGTTCCGAAGATGTTGCGCGCCTTATCGATATTCTGGAGATCCATTATCTGGCCAATCGGGATGAGAATCTTTACTTCGCGCTGTTGACGGATTTTCCGGATGCCTCCAGTGAGGTGCTACCGCAGGATGAGCTTCTCCTGGAACAGGCGCGTGCTGGCATCGGGCTGCTGAATACGCAATACCATGGCGATCGGCCAGGAGTTTTCTATCTGCTACATCGTCCGCGGCGCTGGAATGAAGCCGAGGGCTGCTGGATGGGCTACGAGCGAAAACGGGGCAAGCTGGAGGAGTTCAATGCTGTCCTGCTGGGGGCATCTGGCGAGCGCTTCGCTGAGATTGTCGGCGACCGCTCGATGCTGACGACGATGAAATTCGTCATCACGCTCGATACCGACACGCAGCTTCCCCGGGACGCTGCACGCGAACTCACGGGGGCGATGGCCCACCCGTTGAACCGTCCCAAATTCGATACGGCCCAAGGCATCGTCACCGAGGGCTACGGCATCTTGCAGCCTCGAGTTGGAGTAAGCTTGCCCAGCGCGGGACGATCGTGGTTTGTTCGTCTTTTTGCCGGTGATGTCGGTATCGACCCTTACACCCGCGCGTCTTCAGACGTGTATCAGGACCTCTTTGCGGAGGGGACCTTCATCGGAAAGGGAATCTATGATGTTGCGGCCTTCGAGCGCGCCTCGATAGGGCGCTTTCCGGAGAATACCATTCTCAGTCACGATTTGATCGAGGCCTGCCATGCCCGGTCTGGGCTGATATCGGACGTCGAGCTCTACGAGGACTATCCCTCGCGTTACACGGCGGATGTAAGCCGGCGACAACGCTGGATTCGCGGCGACTGGCAGATTGCGCGCTGGCTTTTGCCTCGGGTGCCGGGGCCTGACGGCACGAGTATCGCCAATCCTCTCTCTCGTTTATCGCGATGGAAGATCCTGGATAATCTGCGGCGCAGTCTGGTGCCGATTGCCATACTGGCTTTCCTTGTGGGTTCTTGGGTTTTGCTTCCCGCGCTTGCCGTGGGAGGGACTTTGCTGGTTCTTTCGATGATGATACTGCCCGGCCTCGTGTCTGTGGTGGTCGAGTTGCTGCGCGTGCCGTCGGAGATACCAGTTTTATGGCATTGGCACGGTGTGTTGGCGAAATCCGGCGGACGGCATCTGGCGCAGGTTTTTCTCGGCGTGGTCTTTCTTCCCTATGAGGCAGCCATCAGTATGGACGCAATTGTACGCACGCTCTGGCGCTCGCTGGTCACGCACAAGCGGCAACTGGAGTGGAGGACTTCATCGGACGCGGCCCGTGCAGCTTGCGTCGATCTCGCCGGTTCTTTCCTGAAACTCGGGGTCGCGCCAGTGATCAGCGTGGCGGTCGTGGTAGTGCTGGCCATCACACGCGGTGGCGAGCCTCTATTGGCGTTTCCCTTTCTCGGGCTTTGGCTGCTCTCGCCGTTGATCGCCTGGAAGATCAGCCAGCCAATCGTGCCTTCGGAGCTTGATTTCAAGCCGGACCAGATCGTCTTCCTACGCAAGATTGCACGAAAGACTTGGCGCTACTTCGAGACATTCGTCACGGCAGACGACAACTGGCTCCCTCCCGACAATTACCAGGAAGCGCCGGTCCCCCGGCTGGCTTCGCGCACTTCGCCGACGAATCTGGGGCTCGCCTTGCTGGCCAATCTGGTCGCGCGCGATCTCGGCCATCTTTCCGTAGGCGGACTGATCCAGCGTACAAAGGACACTTTTGCGACGATGCAACGGCTCGAGAGATATCGGGGCCATTTTTATAACTGGTACGACACGCGAACCTTGCAGCCCCTTCGGCCGCTTTATGTCTCCAGTGTCGATAGCGGCAACCTCGCGGGCCACCTTCTCACCCTCGGTTCCGGATTGGGCGAACTCATTGGGCAGAGCGTGCTCGATTCGGAGGTATTCGCAGGCTTGCGCGATACGGCCGCCATTCTTGGCGAGTCTGCAAAGCTGGCGATGGAGGAACTGGACGCGGAGCTCAATAATACGCCCTCCACCATGCGTGCGAGATATATCCGGCTGCTGCGCGCGGCGGATCTGGCGTCACGGATCGCCATTGCGCCGGATGCTTCGGAGTCGGTTCGATGGTGGCGGGAAGCTCTGGTGCGGGATTGCCGTGCGCACGTTGCGGACCTGCTCTTCGTGGCGCCATGGCTTGTCCTGCCGTCCCGCGATTGGAAAAACGCTGCTCTCGATGGCGGACTTGTCACCAAACTCGCCGGACTTGACCAGTCGATCACCCTGCGCGAGGTGGCGGAACTCAGTCAATCGCTTTGCCCCTTGATCAAGGACGTCCTATTGCACGATCTGCCCAGTGAGGTCCGTGAATGGCTTGCTGAGTTAGCACCTTGTCTGCAACTGGCCAGCGATCGCGCGGGCGAGCGCATTCTCGATCTTGAGACCCTGGCCCGTCAAAGCAACGAGCTGGCGGACATGGACTTTACCTTTCTATTCGACGAGCGATGCGAGTTGTTCTGTATCGGCTTCAACGTGGAGGAGCGTCGCCACGACGCCAGCTTCTACGATCTGCTGGCCTCGGAAGCGCGGCTGTGCAGCTATGTTGCCATCGCGCAGGGGCAGGTATCGCAGAATCACTGGTTTTCGCTCAGCCGCCTGCTCATCGCTGCGCATGGTCGGCCGGTGCTGGCCTCATGGAGCGGATCGCTTTTCGAGTATCTCATGCCGATGCTTGTGATGCCTACTTACGAGAACACTTTGCTTGAGCAAACCTGCCTGGGAGCCGTCGATCATCAGATCGAATACGGGCAGTCGCAGAATATTCCGTGGGGCGTTTCTGAATCGGGCTACAATCGCATGGATATTCACCTCAACTATCAATACCGCGCTTTCGGTGTGCCCGGCCTCGGATTGAAGCGAGGATTGGCGGACGACCGGGTGATTGCGCCTTATGCTACGGTAATGGCTCTGATGGTGGCTCCCCAAGCTGCCTGCGAAAATCTCGAACGTCTGAAAATGGAAAGGCGGGCGGGCGACTATGGGTTTTATGAGGCCGTCGATTATACCCCATCGCGAATGCCGCCGGGGCAATCGAGTGTCACCATTCAGTCTTTCATGGTCCATCATCAGGGTATGAGCTTGTTGGCGCTGGATTATGTATTGAGGGGTAGGCCGATGCAGCGGCGCTTCAATGCCTGTCCACTTCTCAAAGCGGCCCTGCTTCTTCTCCAGGAGCGAGTCTCTCGCACAGCGGTCAATGTGCTTTCCGGGGATTGGACGAGTGAGGAAACGCGCAAGCTCACTGGTGCTGACGAGGGCATCATGCGCGTAATTACCAATCCCAGCCTGCCCGCGCCGGATGTCCATCTGATGTCAAATGGCCGCTACCACGTGGCAATCAGCAGTGCGGGTGGGGGATATAGCCGCTGGCATGATCTTGCGGTCACTCGCTGGCGGGAGGATGCCACGCGCGATTGCTGGGGTTCGTTCATCTATCTGCGCGATGCGGAGACCGGGGAGTTTTGGTCCACTGCCTTCCAACCCACGCTCAAAGCGACGAAGGATTATCAGGCAATTTTCACGCAGGCTCGCGCCGAGTTTCGCCAGCGTCATCTTGGCATCGAGGTGTACAGCGAGATCAGCGTCTCACCCGAGGACGATGTCGAACTGCGCCGGGTCACGTTGACCAACCACTCGGAGAAAAGACGCACCATCGAATTGACCAGTTATGCGGAGGTGGTGCTCGCCGCCACTGCGGCCGATGCGACACATCCCGTCTTCAGCAATCTTTTTGTGCAGACGGAATTCTTGACCGATTACCCGGCCATTCTTTGCACTCGCCGCGCCCGTTCGGAGGCTGAAAAACCTCCATGGCTTTTTCACCTCCTTGTTGGACAAGGCGGTGAACAGGGCGAAATTTCCTGCGAGACAGATCGTAGCCGATTTATCGGTCGTGGTCGTACCCTCGTGAGCCCGGCCGCCATGCAGGAGGCCTCTCCACTGTCGAATATGGTCGGCCCCGTCCTCGATCCCATTATCGCATTGCGGCGCAGGGTGACGATCGAGCCGCACGAGACCATCCGCGTGGATTTCATCCTCGGCATGACGGAGAGCCGCGAAGAAGCCGTTGCCCTCGCTGAGAAATACAACAGCGTTCGCATGGCCGAGCGCACTCTCGATCTGGCTTGGACCCACAGCCAGGTGACTCTCCGCCAGCTCAATATCTCCGAGGTCGAGGCGCAGTTTTATGTGCGCCTGGCCAGCGCTTTAATCTATGCCGGCCCGATCCGCCGGGCCGCGCCGAGCGTACTCCTGAGCAATAAGCGCGGCCAGAGCAGTCTCTGGAGTTACGGTATTTCCGGCGATCTGCCGCTTGTGTTGCTGCGCATCAATGATCGCGAACGCATAGAAATCGTACGGCAATTGATCCAGGCGCATTCCTACTGGCGCATGAAAGGTCTGTCCGTCGATCTGGTCATTTTGAATGAGGACAATTCCATCTACCGTCAGCCTCTCTACGATGAGATCATCAGTCTGGTTGCTTCGGGCATCGAGGCGCAAATGCTCGACAAGCCGGGTGGTATTTTTGTGCGGAATATCGATCAGGTTTCCAATGAGGACCGCATCCTTCTCCTGTCTGTCGCGCGCGTTGTACTGCTGGACGAAAATGGCACGCTGGCGGAGCAACTGGAACGGCCCAGCATACTGGAACCCGAGATGCCTCCACTGCCAATCACCCGAGCTGCACGGCGGGATACCGGCGAACTCTCATGGCGGGAACTTGCGCTGTACAACGGCTTGGGTGGCTTCACCCCCGACGGCCGGGAATATGTCATCCAACTGCGTGAGGGACAGACGACGCCCGCGCCGTGGGTGAATGTGCTGGCCAACGCTCAGTTTGGCACCGTCGTGTCTGAAAATGGAAGCTCCTACACATGGTTCGAGAACTGCCATGAACTGCGTCTCACGCCCTGGACAAACGATCCCGTCAGCGATCTTGCAGGGGAGTTTTTTTATATCCGCGACGAGCAGACTGGACAGTTTTGGTCGCCTGCGCCTGCGCCAACGCGTGGCGCCACGCCCTACGTCATCCGCCACGGCTTCGGCTACACGGTTTTCGAGCATATCGAGAATGGCATCGCCTCCGAGCTATGGATTTATGTCTCGGCGGATGCTCCGCTGAAGTTTGCCACACTGAAGGTGCGCAATATCTCGGGTCAGCCGCGCCGCATTTCCATTACGGGATATTGGGAATGGGTGCTCGGCGAACTGCGGCAGAAAAATCTCCTGCATGTACAGACGGAGCTCGATCCAAAAAGCGGAGCCCTGCTCGCACGCAATCCTTACAATACGGAGTTTCCGGACCGCATCGCCTTCGTGGATGTCAACGATCCGAGTCAGAGCTACACCGGCGATCGCCGGGAGTTCTTCGGACGCAATGGCAACCCTTCCCAACCAGCGGCTCTCAGGCGCACCCGGCTTTCATGTCGGATGGGGGCGGGTCTCGATCCATGTGCTGCAGTGCAGGTCGTCTTTGATCTCGCGCCCGGGCAGGAACGTGAGACAACCTTCCGCCTGGGCATGGGACGGAGTCTGACTGAGGTACAGGCTCTCATTCAGCGTTTCCGTCGTCCCGGCGCCGTGCGCCTCGCGCTCGAAGAAGTCTGGGATTATTGGAACCGTACACTCGGCGCGGTGCAGGTGGAGACCCCCGATCCCACAGTCAACATCATGGCAAACGGCTGGCTGCTTTATCAGACTCTCAGCTGCCGTCTATGGGCTCGTACAGGTTTCTACCAATCCGGCGGGGCGTTTGGCTTTCGCGATCAACTCCAGGACGTGATGGCACTCATGCATGCGGAGCCCGGGCTTGTCCGCGAGCAGATTCTCCGCGCGGCTGCTCGTCAGTTTAAAGAAGGTGACGTGCAACATTGGTGGCATCCTCCGCAAGGCCGCGGCGTGCGCACCCATTTCTCCGACGATTATCTGTGGCTGCCTTACGTGACATGCAGCTATGTCGCAACACTTGCGGACACCGGTGTGCTTGACGAAATCGTTCCTTTCCTCGAAGGGCGCCCTGTGAGGCCGGAGGAGGAGGGGTATTACGATTTACCTAACCGTGCGGAGGAAACCGCCACGCTTTACGAACATTGCGTCCGCGCGATCACGCACGGGCTCAAGTTTGGCGAGCATGGGCTGCCGCTTATCGGTTGTGGCGATTGGAACGACGGGATGAATATGATCGGCAAGGACGGACGCGGCGAAAGTGTCTGGCTCGCCTTTTTTCTTTATGATGTGCTCATGCGCTTCTCCACGCTGGCGGAAATGCGGGCGGACAGTGCCTTCGCCGCTCGCTGTCGTGACCAAGCCGCTCAACTGCAAAAAAATATCGAGCAAAACGCGTGGGATGGCGCTTGGTACCTGCGTGCCTTTTTTGATAATGGTGAGCCGCTCGGCTCACACACGAACGAGGAATGCCAGATCGACTCCCTGCCTCAGAGTTGGTCGATTCTCAGCGGAGCGGGCGATGCCGCACGCTCACACCGGGCAATGAGTGCCGTCGCGCAGCGGCTCATTCGAGACGATGCAAAACTGATCCTGCTTTTCGATCCGCCCTTTGATCGATCCGCACTTAATCCGGGCTATATCAAAGGCTACATTCCCGGCGTGCGGGAGAACGGCGGGCAATACACCCATGCTGCCATCTGGACGGCCATGGCCTTTGCCGGTATGGGAGAAGCGAATCGTGCCTGGGAACTTTTTTGCATGCTCAATCCTATCCGGCATGGTGATTCCGCCGAAAAAATTTCCACTTATAAAGTGGAACCCTATGTCGTCGCGGCAGACATCTACGGTATCTCACCGCATACGGGACGCGGCGGCTGGACGTGGTATACCGGCTCAGCCGGCTGGATGTACCGACTCGTCATAGAGACGCTCATTGGTGTGAAAAGGGAAGGGAATCTTCTTCACCTCACCCCGCATCTGCCAAAAATCTGGAACACATTTAAAGTCCGCTACCGTTACCAACAAACTCATTACCATATAACCGTCATTCGGGTTTCGCCAGATGCGGCTGATTCCGGCCGAATGACTGTCGACGGTCAGGAACTCCCTGAGGGCGGGATTCCTCTGATAAATGACAACAACGATCATTTCGTCCAAATAAGAGTCTCGTGAGCATCATGAAACTGCTCAAACTCATATTCCAATGAAACTATGGATTGGTGCAGATATAAATGCTGATGTGGCTAGCTATCAAATCCATGGACACGCCGGGGGTATGGTCTGGAGGGTCATGCAGGAGGAAGAGAATTGGCTCCTTATCCCACAGGGATTTGGAGCGGGTGACGAGACTCGAACTCGCGATAAGAGACACTCCCGAGACTATAACTCTTTTGCGAGGGAGTCATAACGTCCCGGAATGTGGTTGGACATGGGTTGACGTTATGACTATTTTTATGACCAAATGGCATCGCTTCACAAGGATCCTCGGGGCAAGAGTCCCTTCTGGTATTGTGCATTTTATCAGCCAGACGGCAGTCGGGCGTTTCGCAGCACCAAGGAGCGTAATCGAGCCAAGGCCCTGAGAATCTGCCTGGGGTGGGATGATGCCGCGCGACAAGGAAAGGAGAAGCGTCTGACGGAAGCGCAGGTGCGACGCGTTCTCTCGGACATCATGGAGAACGCCACTGGTGAAAAGGTTCAGTTTTACTCGACTCGCTCGTGGCTGGAGGAGTGGTTGAAGAACCGCGAGGGATCGGCCTCGGCTACGACGATGCTGCGATACAAGCAAGTGATCCGGGATTTCCTGGAACACCTTGGGGACCGGGCGGAACTGACAATTGCAGCCGTCACTCATGGCGATGTGGTGCGCTTCAGAGATAAGCTCAAGGCTGGAGGTCGGGCCGAGTCGACGGTCAACAACACGGTGAAGAAGGTATTGAATGTTCCCTTCGCGGCGGCGTTGAAGCTGGGAATCATCCCGGTGAATCCCGTGGCCAGTGTGGACAGCCTGAGCGTCGACAAAGACAACCGGCGCGAGCCCTTCACCTCAGAACAAATCAGCAGCCTGCTCGCGGTGGCCACCGATCAGGAATGGCGTGGGGTTATTCTCACGGGATTGTACACTGGTTTGCGTTTGGGCGACATCAAGCAGCTCACATGGGGCAGCATCGACTTGGATTCCCGAACGATCCGGCTTCGGACCAAGAAGACCAAGACGAAGGTCGTTATCCCCATTCACCCGGAGCTGGAAAGCTGGCTCGCCCTTCGCCCGCGAGGAATCGGAAAGGCACCGGTGTTTCCCTCGATGTACGATCACCGAACCGAGGGTGCCGGAGGACTCTCAGCGCAGTTTCGGAAGTTGCTCGTTCAGGCGAAGATCGTGGGAGCCGTTCGCGAAAGGGGCGGGAAGGCGGGCCGGCAGCAGTATTCCCTGTCGTTTCACAGCCTCCGCCACAGCTTTGTCAGCAATCTCGCTGCGTCAGGCATTGCGCCGGATATCCGGATGCGTCTCGCCGGTCATGCCAGCGATGAAGTTCATGAAATGTATACCCACCACTCGATTGAGGCGCTCCGTGGTGCGGTAGAGGCCCTGCCCAGAGTGAAGTGACGCCAGTTGCCTCAGTGGGGGGCTTTCATGGAAAGAAACGGGATCCTTTCTTTCCATATGGCGTTTAACGTGTATAGTAATTGAGCGTTTTCTATACGTGTTGCCTTATGAATGTTCAAATCCCCAGTCTTCAGGCCCTTTCGACAGCCCGATTTGAGACGTCGGCAATCTTGAAAAAGCTGGCCAGCGCCAGCCGCCAGTTGGCCGAGCTGAAGGGGGTTGCCAGCTCCATTCCCCAGCAAAGCATTCTCATCAACACGCTCTCGATCCAGGAGGCCAAAGACAGTTCGGAGATCGAGAACATCGTCACCACGCACGACGAGCTCTTTCAGGACGACCTCGGTCCGGGAAGCTCCCTCAGCCCATCGGCGAAGGAAGTTCTGCGCTACCGGCAGGCCTTGTGGGCCGGGTTCGATCGCGTCCGCGAGACGGGCTTCATCACCACCAACCACATCCTCGATATTCAGGCCGCGCTGGAGCAAAACCATGCTGGTTTCCGCAAGGTCCCCGGCACGGTGTTGAAAGACGGAACCGGGCGCGTCATCTACACCCCTCCGCAGGATCCCGATACCATCATTTCATTGATGGCCGATCTCGAGCGCTTCATGAACGACTCGGCTTATTTTGACGCCGATCCCCTCATCAAGATGGCTCTCATTCACCATCAGTTTGAGAGCATCCATCCGTTCTACGATGGAAACGGGCGCACGGGCCGCATCCTCAATGTCCTTTACCTCGTCAGTCAGCGCCTGCTGGACAGCCCCGTGCTCTATCTCAGCCGGCACATCGTTCGCACCAAGGCGGATTATTATCGACTCCTCCAGGCCGTCCGCACCCAGGACGCCTGGGAGGAATGGGTGATCTACCTCCTTACCGCCGTGGAGGAAACTGCGACGGATACCGTCAGCACGATCCTGCAAATTAAAGCCGCCCTCATGGACTACAAACATCGCATCCGGGCGAGCTACAAATTTTACAGCCAGGATCTCATCAACAACCTCTTCAGCCACCCGTACACGAAGATCGAATTCATCGAGCGCGACCTCAAGGTCTCCCGCCTCACCGCCACCCGCTACCTGGAACTCCTCACCACCGGAGGATTCCTCAAAAAACAAAAGATCGGCCGGACGAATTACTTCATCAATCCCGCCCTTACTTCGATCCTGGTCAGTGAGCATGGGAACTCTGCTGGCTCCTGATATCATCTGAACGCTTCAATTTGGGCGTGATACGAATGCTCGCTGCTCGGTACTTACATCGAAAACCACGCATCCGTTTGTAGGAAAGGGTGCGTTCATTACCGAGGTCACTTTTGCTGCTACAGTCGCGCCTTTCATGGGAAACAGGTGACTGTAGCGGGTCTTGCGTTGGGTGGTGGGATCAACTTTTAAGGGCAGGCCCGGCATCCTTGCCGCCCTGTCGGTCAGATGAACCGTCGTTTGATACCAAACCGTTAAGAGCGTGCAAACACCGCTCGATTTCAGCGAGCCGCGCATCCATCTTTTCCAGCTCAGCATGGTCTTTCCGAGGCCGCACAAGCAATGATGCAATCAATGCGGTGAACGCGCCAAAAACGCCAATACCTGAAAACATGGTCAGAACGGCTACGGCTCGACCGAGAGTGGTAACCGGGACGAGATCGCCGTAGCCAACAGTCGTCATCGTGGAGAGCGTCCACCACACAGCATCTTCTGCCGTATCAATATTGCTGCCGGAACCTTCCTCGGCGACGAGAATTGCAACCGACGAAAACACCGCCACGACCAACAAGGTGAGCACAATCGCGATCACGGTTGTCTCCCGTCGATTCGCGAAAAGTCGCCTCAGCAAACCAGCGCTACCGCGCAGTCCTCGAAAAAGGCGAAGAAGACGAACAACCCGGGCAATTCGCCCCCACCGAAACGGATCTACAAGCGGGATTGAGGAAATGAAATCCAGCCACCCCCAAGTCAGCAGATACCGCTTCCGGTCCACATGTAGATAAAGCAGTAGAAAAAAATCGGCCATGAAGACCGCGCAAATGGCAACGTCGGCCCAATCCAGCACCCGCTTTACCTCGACGGGCAGCGGCATGAACAATGACAATCCAAGCACGAGCAGAACACCGATGGAGGTGAGCAAAATCAGGATTTGCCAAGCCATCGGAACGGGCCGACGAAGTCTTTGCGTGTGGTCTTGATCGACAATCATCAATCAATGCCCGGTTGTTCCATCTCTGTTTTTTTCAGTTCGTCCAACACTTGGAGAAGTCGGCTTGTCTGTCCCTCGGCATCATGCCACCAATCCGTGGACCAGATGCGATGAAGTTTCCATCCAAGGCCCTCGAGAATCAGCTGACGAAGCTTGTCCCGGTCGCGAGCAGTGGCTGCGCGATGGTAGGTAGCTCCATCGCATTCGACCCCGAGAATGTAACGACCGGGCGCCTTTGGATCGACAATGCCAAGATCGATGCGATATCCCGAGCAACCGACTTGAAAATGCACCTCGTAACCTGCATCGCGGATTCGCTTAGCCACCAGCCTTTCAAATTCTGAATCGGCGTTGGCATCAGCAGTGGCTGAAGTTGCGGCCGCAAGAGCTTTCGGTCCGCGCTCGGCATACTCGAGAAAATATTTCAGATCCCGCACACCGCGGGAGCGGGTTCGTGTGAGATCGATCTGATCGCCACGAAGGCCGCTAAACACCAGCACCTCATGCTTTGCACGGGTGATCGCGACGTTCAGGCGTCGTTCTCCTCCGTCCCGGTTGAGCGGACCAAAATTCATCGACACCTTCCCGCTTTCGTCTGGCCCGTAGCATATTGAAAATAGAATCACATCGCGTTCGTCGCCCTGTACATTCTCCAAATTTTTCACAAAGACGGGTTCGCTCTCCACGGGCGGAGCATCTCCGAAGTGAACCTCAATTTCGGGATGTTCGCGGCGCTTTTGATCAAGGAGGTCTTCGACCAGTTGTTGTTGAGCCATGCTGAATGTCACAACGCCATAAGATTTTCGGCCTTCCTGCGGATCCAGCAAACGACGCACCAATTCGTCTACCAGGGCGCGTGCTTCGCCCGGATTCGTTCGGGATTTTCCTTTGTCGTAACGCGCTTCCTCGATATGGCGAAAGCGCACCCCCCCGAGTTCGGTTTCCGGTGACGGAAAGGTGAGCAGATCATTTTCGTAATAATGACGGTTGCTGAAAGCGATTAGTCCTTCGTGCCTGCTTCGGTAGTGCCATTGCAGGCGTTTGTGCCTCAGTCCTGCGCTCAGCAGTTCGTCGAGGATGCTCTCCAGATCGGTGTTCTCAGGAGCAACCTCTTCGTCCTCATCCTCGGATTTTCCGAAAAAGTTGGTGGGCGGGAGCTGTTTCGGATCACCCACCACGATGAGCTGGCTGCCCCTGGCGATTGCTCCGATCGCATCCCACACGGGAATCTGCGATGCCTCGTCAAAAATCACGACGTCGAAATGCTCGTGGGTAGAATCGAGATACTGTGCCACAGATAGGGGGCTCATCAACACGCACGGCTTCAGGCGGGGCAATAATTTCGGGATGCTGCTGAGCAGGCGCCGGACGGGAATATGGCGCATCTTTTTTCCCAGTTCTTTCCTGAGAAGACCGATTTCGGCTTTCGGAATATCCCGAGAATCCCCACGCGGAACGTTGGCAGCCAGGCGACGATGAATTGAATCGCGGGCTAACTGGACGAGTCTTTCATCCAATTGCCGGAAACGCTCAATACGTTCGCCATGTTCCGTTCCGAAAAAACCACGCAATGTTGGATCCTTCTCAATCACCGCGAATAACAGGGCTCGACGAAAACTCCGCTCAAACAGACCCGGTAGATCGTCAACCGCCGCCGTACCTTCTCCCACACGGGCGACTAATGGAGTCAGTCCCATTTCGAGCGCCTCAGATCGGATTTTCTGCCAGGCACACCAAGGGCGAAGTTGAGGCCAGCCAGCCTCAAAACGCTCGATTAAGGTCCGGACCGCAGCGATATGATCGCCGGAACTATCCGCCGCCTCTCGTCGCACCATCAACTCGTCACTGATCTCATTGAAGGTCGTCACAAAGCCGGCAAAAGCAGTCAGGAAATTGACGAAGCGGGTTCCGATGGGCGTATTTTGATCAAATGATTCAAGTCCTTCTCGGAAAAGCGCACTGAAAAGCTGACGCAACCGCTCCAACCCCTCGAAGTCGTCTCCGGCACAGGCGAGCAGACGGGAATGGAACGACTCTCCCCAAGTCCGCACCAGGTCGATCTCCTCTGCTGTCGGGACACCGTTCCGCCAAAGGACTCCAAGGGTTTCTTCAGCCGTCGTCTGCACCGCAGCGAGTTCCTGATTGAGTGCCCGTAAACGGATCGCCTGGCTAAGGAAATCTGTCAATTGGGAGGGCTGAACCTTTACTCCGTCGACCCTGACAGATTGAAGTTCCTTTAGGACGGCTTTTTCTCCAAGCCATTTGGGAAGAAACCATGCGGTCTGCGAGGACTGCCACTTCTGCTGAAGCGCATCTAGACCGAGCGCCAATAGGCGAGACTCGTCGAAGCCCTCGAGTTGACCTCTGATCGAAGCGCGTTCTTGGGCGAGAGTCGTCCAGTTGTCGATTTCCAAGGAAAGTTTGCTCCACGGAACCGTTGCAAAACGCGGTCCCACTGCGATCGGGCTGCAAAGCGTCTCCGCCAAGTAAGCCACGTTATAGAGCTGGGTCAGAGACATTCTGGTGGAAGGAACTTTCAACCAGGTTCCCAGATCGTTTGCGGTTGTCTCGATTTGCTCAATGAGCGACTTGAAAGCCCGCAACCGATCCAGCATGCCCTCACTCCAGGCCGGAGACCACTCCTCGCGACCAATCTCGGCGAGGAGATGAGAATTCAATTCTCCCAAAGGTAAAGCGCGCTCCCGGAGCAGTCGCGATACGTCCCGGGCACGTTCCAATCCCGCCCTCGTGGTCTCTAGAATATCGTTCCACCCTTCCAGTCGCACGGTTGGATCGTTCTGGCGAGGCAGGAGGTAATCAAAACAGGAATAAGCGCTTAATCCGCATGGTAGAGGATTATGGAGCCCCCGTGCATAGCCATTGAGCCGACTCCGCAACTCAGCCAACTCCCCCGCCCGCTCCTCCCATTCCTTGTTTTGCCCTACGTTGACGACATCGAGGCTTCGCTGGAACTGGGTCAATACGTCTCCTTTTCCGGTTTTGTTGGAATGAAGTTCCAAACAAAATGGCTCCAGCCCCTCCTCCCGCAGCCGACGATGCACAACATCAAGCGCAGCGCGCTTTTCCGCGACAAACAAAACCCGTTTTCCATGCGCAAGGCAGTGCGCAATGATATTGGTAATGGTCTGGGATTTTCCGGTGCCCGGCGGGCCCTCCAGGACAAAATCGTGCCCGGCCGCCGCCGCCATCACCGCTGCGAGCTGGGAGGAATCTGCGCTGCGGGGACAGAAAATCTCGCGCGGATGGAAGCGTTCATCGAGTTCAGTCGGACGGATGTCTTCCGGCACGTGCTGATAAGGAGCGCCCGAGCCTTCGACCAAGTGCTGCACGATCCTGTTGCGGGTCAGGTCCTCTAGCCGGTCCGCAAGATCTTTCCAGAGGAGAAACTTGGTGAATGAAAACTGGCCCAGCCAGATTTCAGTCTTCACTTCCCATCCGGCGAGATTGCGCACCGCGTCGCGGAAAATTTGAAATACCCGGCCGACATTGACGCCATTGTCATCCTCAGGTAGCGGCTCCAATCCCACGACTTCCTTTTGGAAATTCTGCCGAAGCATTTCCATCAGGGTGACGTTCAATCGGGTTTCCTCATCAATGCGCCGGAGCGAGAATCCTTCCAGCACCGACTTCCGCTTCAACTCAACCGGTACGAGGAGCAATGGCGCGCGATAAATGCGGTCGCTATGCTCAGTCTCCCGCCACTCAAGTATGCCCACCGCCGCGAACAATGTATTCGTGCCGTTTTCATCCAGCGCATTCTTGGCCGAACGATACAACTCGGTGAGACGACGGGCATGCTCGCTCTCGTCGAGATGGGTGTGCAGCCGACGCTGCTTCAATTCTTCTGTCAGATGAGCTGCCAGCGCATCGGCACGTTGTTGTTGGGAGAGCGTAGCCCCGTGGCGGGGGTCTGCCTCGCTCATTAACTTGGGCTTTGGACAAAGCGCCAGTTCGTTCTCCGCCGCCAACTCGTCTTCGACACGCTCAGGAACGTTCGAAAGAACGCGGATTGTGGCCTTGGTTTCCTTGAGATTCAAAAGCCGGTTGCGTAGCGTAAGATCTAGCAGGCGGCTTTTCCACTGATCAATCCTCGTCGCCGGTTTGATGGCCGCCTTGGCCGAGGGATCGATATAATCGATAAATTCACGCTCCCCAATGCCTTCGGGTCCAACAACACTGGTGGAGGCGGATTCTGCATCTGCTGCCCTCTGACCGCGTATCGGCAGGGGCACGATGCGTGAGATGCGGGCTCGGTGAACATCCAGTGCGAGCCGAAACGGCTTTTCGGTGAGCAAGTGTGAACGCGCCGCGCGCTCGGCGTCCGCGAGGAGGCCAGGAGATTCTCCGGCAACCAGCGTCGTTTCGAAAACTGTCATGAGCGCATCCGTCTCCAGCTTGCGAATATGCTGGAGCGCATCTGCCCCGTCCAAAGCGGCATCCGGTAAGGTTCGTTCTTCCAGCCAGCATCCCGCGTAAGCATGCCCTTCATGCATGAAGACGAGCGGATGAAGCCCTGCCCGCTCGCAGCAGGCGGCGAAAAGCAACGTCAGGTCCAGGCAGGTACCAAATCGTTCAGCGACGATCTGCGTGGGGAAGGAAACCTTTTGGCCGGTATTCTCAAAGCTGGTCGGTGGGTTGATGTAGCGAATTCCAAGCTCGGCCACCGCTTTGTAGATGGCTGCCACCTGTTCCCAAGCACGTTTGCGGCTTTTATCCTGATAACCGCTGAGGGCCCCGCGGCCCGTTGAATCACGGAGTAAATCAGACGCCCGCCCAAGAATCGGCATTAATGCCGGGTCATTGGGCAGAATGAAGGCGGCGAGAATCTCCGGGAGAGATACAAGCCCGCACCATTCGTTGCGGGCGAGGAGGGAGACAGCCTCTGTTCGCGAGCAAAGCGTTTCCTTGCCGGCTACTGCCTCGATCTTGAGCCATCCGGAAACCTTCTCGTTGAGACTATCGAGAAAGTCGTGGCTGAGTTTCAAGTCGAGTGGCGAGAGACGAAATTCATCATTGGGCTTAATGGACTGGATTCGAATCTCCGCCGGGGCCGCAAAAGCCGGCTCAGTCAACACACGGATGACAAGATCTTTTCGTTCGACGTCATCATTCCGGAATCGCAGTTCCTTCACTACTGGAATCGAGTTTTGCTGGAAGGCGTAGTTTATCGCAGAGTCGTTGGAAATAGTGACGGAAGGCTCGGTAACCGAATAATCAGTAGAGTCGGCGAAATCGACCGCAGATGTGTTCATGAAGTGGTTGGACAGGTTGTAATTTTATCCGGCGGATATTGGACTCATAAGGGAGGGCATGTGAAGCAAAGCTACAGCGAGAGCTGGCAGAAGGTAAGCTTCTCGCATGTGCCGCAAAGCTCAGGCGTAGGTATTTGAGTCTGTTCAGAATTTTTCACTATTCCGATGACGGTTGATCGACGGCCTCTTCTCTCCTTTCCTCGGTGTCGGTTCCGGGCTCTGCTTTGCCAGATTGTGACCGTTTCTCCTCGGGCACGAAACTCATCATGTCCGCCATCATATTGGCTTGAAGGCGCGCCATTTCATCAACACTAAGGAAATCTATCCTTCCATTTGGAAGTGCCCGGACTCTCTCGAGTCCTTCCAAGGCATGCGTTACATTCTCCGCGATGTGGATCTTCCCCAACTGCTCGTGGTGATGAAGCAGATGGAAATTGCGCTCAAACTCAGCCCGAGTATTGGGGGTTTTCATCGATTTCATCGTTAGAGAAGTTGATTGTTTTGCTCGTCGACCATTCCGACCAATCGCCCCTCGACCCAAATCAGCCAAGCCAACTTTTTATCGAGAGGCATTTTACAACCCGAAGACTTGATCATCAACGCGCTCCCTTCTTGGATCACCTTTCCAAAAACATCAAGCTCATGCTGGCGCGAGTATCGCCAGGTTTCACGCTTAAAATCACTGTGTTGGGCGCCTACCAGTTTGGCGAAGTCAGGCAGATACACGGCTGGTGTGAACTGGCCAAAGAATAGGGGTTCCGGATTGGACCGAATGCAGGTTTCTTGTAATTCTCCCTTCGGCATAGTCGGCGCAGTTTCGGAAGCTCGAAACGGGCTAGTGAGCTGTGGCGGAAACATTGCGCGTCGCCGGAGATTGGTCGCCACGACAACAGCGAGAGCTTCCACCGAATGGTCTTTGCGGTCTCTGCCGAGGAACTCACCACGCAGATGTAACAAGATACTTTCGTTCTCCACAAATACATGAGTGAAATCTTGTTTCCGCATTGCATCGAGCAGGCAAAGGAAAAACGTATTCTCCCCAGGGCGGAGAAAACTATCCGACAGCGAAGGATTACACACCCGAAGAATCGCCTCGACTGCAGGTAGTTGCGGCAATGGCACAAAGTCATGCAGGGCAATGTTCAGCGCCGAGTGAAGCTTCCCCATCCAACGGGTAAGCGGCTGTTTACAGTCCTCGCGGAAGCCTTCCGCCACCGCACGTTCGAGCCGCCAATTTTCGTCCACGGTGAAGGGGGTACAACGACGCTGAAGTTCGGATTGGAATGCGGAGAAGATCACTGGTGTAGCGAACCCAAGGAGCGACAGCGCATTCCATTTCTCAGATAGTGGCTCGGCCCACTCCGGTAACGGGACGCAGGCGGTACATTTTGAAACGGTAACCGTGCGACCTTGCCATACGCGATCGATTTCATGGAGCGCTTTATTCGCAGAGACCGACCCAATCAATTTGGCCCGCGCGGCGATTCGCCTCAGTGTCTCCATCCGGCCGACATGGACTAGCTTTGCGATAACTTCAGAGATATCGACATTAAGCAACAATTCATCCCAAAGTTTCACGGGATTTGCTGAAGACGCGTTATCGAGAATCGTCCCAACGACTTCGCCAGCATAACCCGCATCATTCGTGAATGCGGAAGGGGACGCGATAGCCGTAACACCGGGCATCTCGGCGGCCAACCAAGCGAGCAGAGCCGCAGCCCTTTGCCGCCGCAGGCCATGCGGGTGGTCCAGCAACCAAATCAAGAAGCGAATGAGTTCTAGATTCGCATCGGCGGGTACCGTGTCCTCGCAAAGAAAGCCGAAGGCATTTATCTCGTCATCAGCCTCACCGACCATGTGGCGAACATGTTCTATTACTTCGGAAAGAAGCTTGTTCCGGTCACCTTCGGACATAAACTTAATCGTCTTGCCGATCAAGTGCCGGGCGATATCCCATGGTGCAGTGTTCTTCTCGGCTTTTACCATCGGAGCGTAGCGGCGGATCAGCACTTCCGCAAGTGATTCACCGTCGCTCAATATTGACTCAGCCTTACGATGTTCATCCGAAAGGCTATTCGTCCAAATATCCCATTCCGCTTTTTGCAGAGACGTCAAAAGCGCGGCAGCCTCAGCCTTGGCCGCCATCTGGTTTCCTGCAGCAAGCTCCGCTTCGGCTTTCGCGAGCTGCACACGGGACTCCTTCATCGCTGAATGCCTGCCGAACACCCCTGGAAGGAAAAACCCTTCGTCATGGCGCTCCATTACCTCGTCATCGGCCATGCCGTTCTCGGGCGCTATCGCCTCCACTGCTTTTTCGTCTTTGCCGACTGATGCTTCCGGCCTCGCCGGTTCAGGACTCGCTAAGTGAGCGAAATGTACAAGTAACTCGGGCTTCAGGTTTTTGAGAAACACAGATGAAAGCCTCCCTTGGCGTTCTCGCGCGGTTTCCGACCTCAGAACGATGGCTAAGCGCTCTGCGATGACTGGAATATTTACCGCATCCACCGCCGCCTCGTTGGCTAAATTGGAGAACTCTTCAGCCAAGTCATCGACATGTCGGCTGTCGCCACAGAGAAAGACTTCCAGCAGTGCCCATCGGATCCTCCAGTCAGCAGTCTGCGCATTATGGACGATCTGCAGTATCGAAGCCTGCTCCTCGAGCGCACCTCCGGGAAAACGCGCACCGCGGTCTGGCATCGGCTTATCAATCACGCCAGATCTGGCTTCGGCCATGAGTTCCAAACTTGTTCCACAGGTCTGCCTCCGAAAAAAGCCAAGGCCGCTGGCGAAACGGTTCCGGCGGAAGATCTCCCCGGTCAGGATGCCTTTTTCATGGCGGACATAACGCTGGAAGGTCATTTCGCCTGCAGCGCGTTCGAGATAACCGGCAACCAAAGGCAAAGCGTGGCTAACATCATCCGTTGCCGGCATTCTTGCCAACGTGCTGGTCATCAGACCAAGTTGGTCTTCCTTATACCAGGAAGGTCCCATTGAAACCGCGAGCACCCGTTCGTAGAGCCTGTCGGCTTCCTCTTTCTTCCCAAAATGGACATGCAAAGGAATCAACCGTAGGAGCTCAGGAACGAGTTCTCGGCGATTCTCCACACCGGCCAAGACATGTTTTCGCCACGCATCGAGCAACTGCAAGGCTAGGCTGGAAATCCTGGTGGGATGTGAATCGCGAGAAAGTTCCTTGAGCACCTGATATGCGGCTTCGCGGAAGCCCTCGGTATACAGACCCCACTGGTCTGGCGCAGCGGCGAGCAAACGTTCGAGGTACGCGGAAAGGTGTTCGGGAAAACAATCTACCAGGAGTTCCACCACTTGCCGATGCAGCTTGGGCAAGAGTTGCTCTGGAATCGCATATGCGTTGGCCCAGCCCACTCGCTGAGCAAGGGTCGGAACTAATGGACCGAGGACCGTTGTCTTCAGATTATCATAAGACTCAGCAAGGGCGATTGCATCGCCATCTGATCTGGCGCGGCGCGCTAGCCCGTCACAACAACACAGTGCTCTGACTAGTGCAAGGAGCGAGGGCATCCACCTTGACTCTCCGAATGAGCCGGGAGACGGAGGCTCGGTGCCATCGAGAAATGCGTTCGTCCGCAGGCGATTCATGTCTTCGCTGAGAATTCCGAAATCTACATCGACTCCGTTCTTATCGAGCAGCGCGATCTCGCGGTCCTCGAATGGTTTTCCTTGAGCAGCGACCCGGCGCACCAACGAGGCCGGTGCATTGAATCGCACAAGAGAATCCACCAAAACGACCACCAGTCGTTCCTCGACCTTGTGCCCAAGGTCTAGTAGTTCCTCCATATCCTTGAACTTCAGCGGGAGCGTATCGCGGCGTTTGCTCAAGTTATAGCGGTCAACGCATTCCTCGAAATGCAGAAGTGCGTTACATATCATCAGGAGTAATCCTGGGGGTACCCGCTCACCTTTGAGCTCAAGTTTGATCTCAGCTAGTCTGGGATAGTGGTCTCTGAATGTAAGGAAATAGCTATTCGAGAGACAGCTGATCGGGGACATCAGCAGATCTACCATTCCAGGTTGGTCACCGAATCCCTGTCGACAGGCGTTTCTAGCCAAGTTGGCTACCTTCATAAAACCTTTCACACCTGATGTGCCACCCGCGAGCCGACCGAGGAAGATTGCTTGGATATGCCATGAACAAAAATCCAGGAAGCCGTGAAGATGAACGCGCTGATGGTAGAGTTCGAACAAGCGATCCTCTAGCTGACCTAACAATTTGAGCGAGTGGTCCGAATAACCGCTCTGAATCAATCGGTGGGCGAGCACCAAGATCTCCGTGGGTCCGACGATGAGCGATTTGAAACGAATCAAATAAGTAAGCGCCTCGTCTGGGCGCTTCAGTGTGATAAGTGCTTCGGCGACTAGTGCAGCGGACTGCGCAAAGAGCACATTGTAGCGAAACTGGACTCGTTGTGCGAGGAGCAGCAGTCTGAAGAAATCAACGGCAGGGCCGTCAGCCATGACCAAATCCAAAGCTTTTTCAATATCCGCGAGGACGGCATCCGGCTCGGCTGCGAGCTTGGCGGCATCGTCGATCCATGCCTGATCGCAGACTTTGATGGCTTCCCTTCGGTCCGCCGTCGTGCCTCGGCTCAAGTGATAGAGGAGATTCAGCCGGCAATATGGTTCCGCTGTTTCCTTTTGGCACAGTTGCACCAGCCGATGATGGGATGCTTCTTCGGCAATCTGAGTCTGTCCAAGAATATAGGCTGCGAACGACTGGTGGTAGATAGCGGTGCTAGCTTCGTCCGTCAGCAGGTGCCGGATGTATCGAAAGACCGTGGGCGATGCAAGCTGTTCGGCCTCACTGAGTGCCTTGGTCAAGAGACCGACGTCTATGCCCCAACGAAGTCGTGCGATAAGAGCGAGTAAACGCACCGCGTCGCCATTGAGGGCAATTTTTTCCCAGATGACTCTGTAGTATTGCTCGATAGGGCCGGTAAGCATGGGAAACTCGTCCAGCTTGGCTCCCTTCGGCTGAAGGTTCACGTATTCAATAATGTAATGCAGGTAGAGCGGATGTCCTGCGGCGCGTTCACAAATACCCTTAATGATCGCCGGCTTGGCTCGGTCTGGATTCAGCTTTCGACGACAATACCGCAAACTAGCCGCCTCTGTAAGCGGGGGCAGCGACAAGACATTTTCCGCCTTCACTCTTCCTGACAGTTGTGGCGCAACCAGCGCGTAATTCGGGGCGGTTAGGACTAGCGTCACATGGGGTGGCAGCTTTACAGGCAAGAAACCGACTAATCCCGTGAGAAGCGCCAGATTGGCATCCTGCGCCTCATTCAGCCCGTCGATAAAAATGAGCGCCTGCTTTTTACTTGCTGCGGCATAATCCGAGACGGATTCCAAAATCTGCGCCACCTCGGCCGCCATTTGGGTATAAGTCCGTTTTTCTTTTCGCGCTCCCTTACCGGTGATCAGATCGGTAACGGTAGTGAGAAGCCAGTCAAAAAACACGTCTGGCTGCGCACGATGGATAGAACTCAGGGCCGAGCCCGGCAGATAAATAGAATAAGCACCAACGAGCAGTATGTCCTGATCGACTGGCTTGTAAGTGTTGCAAAATGTTGTTTTCCCCAGCCCATGGCTGCCCTCGAGAAAGAGGTAACCTCCCTTGTTTGCTCGGACATGCATTTCGAAGGGTTTTTGGAAGGCGTTTCGATCCGCGATAGTTGGTCCGTCCGCCTTCTGCGCCTCCTTCAGCGGGGAATGTCCGTTTCTGGTCAGAAATTTCTCAAGGGCACGTATGCTAATTCCGCCCAAGCTGTTGCCAAATTTGAACCGCAACATTGCCGCAATAGCTCCATCGACAACGATTGGTCCACCGGAAAACCCTCGAAAGTCCGGGATGACCGTATCTGCGTCGATCTTCACGTCGATGTCGACTCGGCCCTTGGGGACAGCGAGGACTTGGTCTATGACGCCTGCTACCCGATGGCCCAGCTCAAATTTACCGGTGGGGAAACCGAATGACAGCCAACGAGAGCCTTCCCGGGGCGCCTTGGCCTTCAGCGGTATAGGTTTTGCTTTAAATTCCTGATCAAATGCCAATATACAGGCGTCTAGTTCTTTCGACTCCTCGATAATTCGAGCCGAGGCTGCGATGTCACCGCTTTTCCGCGTGAATCGCAGCGTGATCGCCTCGCCTGAATTGATGGCGTGCAGGACACAATGACGCGCCGTCAGAACAGTGCCATGACCAATCAGAAATCCGGTACCGTAGTCGTCGCCGGAATTTACCCGGCAAGTCGTCGCGCTAAGAAGGTTGTCGATCATTGCACAGGTTGTTCCGCGAGCTTAATCCAGTCGACAAATCCTTCACGAATATAAAACTTCGCTCCGGCTTTGCTGACGTGCGTCTTGAGCTTCCCGGATGCCGATGTTGGGTAGTTGAAGAATAGTTCTCGAATTGAGCCCGGCCGGTCGACGATAGCCGCCAACACTGCAAAGTCTGGGTGTCCGTGGCCCTCGCCATTCGTTGAGATGAAATAGATAGGTGCGTCGACTAAGTTGAGAAGAGCCGTGCTCGTGTTGCGAAGGCTTCCATGGTGAGAGATTTTAATTGCGTCGAAAAGCATAGGACTGGCGGAATCACCCAGCTTTCGGAGAGCGCTTTCCGTATCTTCCGCCCAGCTATCACCGAGGAAAAGCACTCGGAAACTTCCGATTTCAAAAATAAACGTAATTGAACTCCCGTTGGGAACTGAATCATCTGGGTCGTAGCAGTCCTTCAACTCCAGCGGTGTCGTCTGCCCGGAAATAGTGTGGCCCGGCGTGCCTATCGCTCGTTCCGCACTGAGAAATTCGAAGGCGTCATCCAGTGAGGTATTATCTTCGAGCAATCCCGCGAAGCCGAGTCGGCGGATATCGGCGGTCCAAGCAGACAGGAGTTTCTCGAGTCGCACCCGTGGTGGCCCTAGAACGGTCAGATAGCCTTCTCCAATAGCCCGCCGAGAGAGGCTTTCCCCGTCGATTGTGGTCTTGCCTTCGCCTTCATTCCACAGATAACCACCACTCCGCAACAAGACTGCGAGCGAGCTTCCCTGCCGGGCACTAATCTCACCCTCTTGGTTTTTCTCCCCTGACGGCGCAGGAAAGCCGCCGCGTTGAATTTCGTCCAACAGTTCCCGGTCCGCTGTCTCGAAGGTCTGCGTCGGCGAGGCCGCCCGAGAGAGGCTTCGTAGGCTATTATGCAACACTCGGCGCACGGGAATTATCTTCGGGGCTCTCGCACGTCCGTTGACTTTGAAAAACGCTAGAAGTCCGGAAATGTGGTCGGCATCAATGTGCGTCGCAACAACCAAATCCAAGCCATATCCTTGTCTTGCCAGTTCCACGAGGTCTGCACGGATGTGATCATGAAAAGTCGCAGGATATCCCCCATCGACCAGTATAGCGGTTCGCGCCAAACCATCGGTCTTAATCAGGTAGGCATCCCCGTTGCGGGCCGGATAAGATTTAATTGATAGCGTAACCTGCATTGAGCATGTTGGCTCCAAAGATTGAGATAAATCAGGGTGCGCCAATGAGAGAGAGAGGTCGGCCTATCCCGCGATACCGATCAGGATGGCAGGTGAGGATGAGGATTTGCAGACGTTCCGCTTGAGTGCCGAGGACGTCGAGAATGCGTTCCTGGCGAATCGGGTCGGTATTAACCAGGATATCGTCGAGAATGAGAACTTGAGGTTCGTCAGTCGCGAGTTCCTGAGCAACGGCTAGGCGGAGACAGAGAAGGAGCTGTTCTTTTGCACCCTGTGAAAGTTGGTCGAATGTATGGGTTTCATCGCGGTTACGGCCGATTCCGGCAATTTGCAGGTGTTCGTCGAGAAAGACCTGTCGGGCGGAGTCGCTGGTGAGTTCTGCGAAGGCGGTGGTGAGGCGGTTTTCCAGAGGCGTGAGCACGGCCTTGGTTGCAGCCTGTTTGCGGTGCTCGATAAGGTCATGAGCGACGCGGGCGCACCACGCTTGGCTGCGGGCAGCGTCCCGCCGGAGGATGGCCTCGGCTTTTCTTTCCTCCAGTTCGGTTTCGCGTGAGTAGAGGCCCTGCCCGCCGAGTGTCTCGAGGACAGCGCGGGCCTGATCACGGTCAGTACGGCGGGACTGGAGTTCGTTGGCGATTTGCTGGAGTGAAGCGGCGGCGCGTTTATTGCGCTCCGGAAGTTTTTCGAAGTCGGGTGGCAGATTCTTTTCGGTGGCCAATACGCGTGCCTCGGCCTCGGCGAACGCGAGTTGAGCGGCGGTTTTCGCCGAGTCGATCCCTTCGGGATAGCGTGCGCTTAGGTCCTTGATCTGGGTCTCTAGAACACGGAGACGCGCCTCATATTCTCCCGCGAGTTTGGTCGTTTCCTGAACTTTTTCGACCGCAGCACGTTCCTCGGTGCGGAGTTGGACAAGTTGCTTGGTAAACTCTGCGAGAGATGTTTCGGCGGCGGGGACTGCCTCGGACTGCGTGGCTTCGGCAGTTTCGAGGTCGGTGAGACTGAATGCTTCTTCGTCAGTGGTTAAATTCAATGCACCTGCGAGCGTTTTAGTACGGTTTTTGGCGGTGGCTGCGGCTTCCCGAAGAGAGTCGATGGTCTTGTAGTCGCCAAGATGCGGAGCAAGTCCATTGGTCGCGGCTTTGATATGAGCGTCCAGTTCCTGCCTCATGGTAACTGCCTCGCGGGCGGCGTCCACACTGGCAACACCGATTTGCTGTAATGCCTCGATCAACGCGGCCTCCGCCTGGGCAAGATCGGAGGCAGCACTTTGCGCATCTTGCGACCCGGACCGAATGAGAACGCGCCCCCAGCCCTCGAGTCGGAGATCCAAGGCGCGCGGGCTTTGGAGACGATGAGGCTGGCCGGCCGGGAGATTTTGAGGTGCGACAGTGGAGCCGCCCAGCACTTCAACCATGGTATCGGAGTCAGGAGTCAGTTCCACGGTGAGTCCGAGGGCAAGGAGTTGCGCGCGGCGGGTGCGGACGGACTCGGATTGCTCTTCGAGTTTGCGAAGCTGGGCCGGAGTGAGCGCGGGAAGCGCTGCGCGGCGGGCTTCCAGCGTCGCTATTTCTCCAGTGGCAGCTTCAGCATTTTCGATCTGCCTAGACAGTGTCTCAGCGTCGGCGTCCAGGCGGCGCAATTTCAGGAGGTCCCGCAGGCGCTGGAGGGCGGAACGGAGAGCTTGCAGGTTTTTCTCATGCTCAGGCTGTTCCGCCTGTCGGGCATCGAGGCGAGTTCGAAGCTCAGTGAGGGTTTCTTCCGCCACTTTTGCAGATGAGAGCGCTTGGGTGAGAGCTGTTTCGGTTTCCTTTCGCTCGCCTCGGAGGCGGGAAAGCGTCTCCGTGTCGGTTGCGACGGCGGAGAGCTTTTCTTTGGCCGAAGTCAGTGCCTGTCGGCGGGCGGAGAGTTCTCCACTTAGGCGTTCCGCCGCCAGGGCCTGCTCGCGAAGCGCAGTGGCAGCAGTTAATTGCTCCGCATGTTCCTTCTCGAGCCGGAGAACCTCCGCCTCGTTCTGTTGATATTTACGGTGGGTCTCCTCCAATTTTTCGCGGGTTTGGAGAATCTCGTCGAGGGCGGCTTCGATTCCGGCCAAGTCGTCCTCGGCGGCGCGCAGAGGCCCGCCGACCCGCGACTGGCCGGTCGAAGTGATAATGGCATCGGCAGCGGACGCCAATCGGATGCGAAGTTCCTCGATGACCGGGTCCAATTCCACCCGGGCGAGGCGGGCGCGAATCCGCTGACCCACATCCGGATCGTCCAGGCCCGGCCAGATTGCGGGCTCACCCTGACGGGTCCAAAGGAAGCCCAGAAATCCCCAGTGCTCGGGGCGGGTGGCACCACGACCGGGAAGCGAGGATTGGAGCAGGGTCTGAACACGTTGATCGGCGGCATCGGCCTCGGCCAGAAGTTCCCAATTGCCCGAGCGCAATTGGAAGAGTCGGCTTTGGGGCTTTTGGAGAAAGATCTTGTCGATGCGAAAATGGCCTGCGCCCGTTTCAAACTCGACAGTGACACGGGGAGCCAGCGCAGTTCCGGCCGGCTGGAGGGCTTTGATTTCCTCGCTCTTGGTCGTATGTCGGTCGAAGAGCGTCCGCGCGGCGGCCTGGAGTGCGGTAGATTTTCCAGATTCGTTCGGTGCGGAAAGAATATTAAGCCCTAGTGCGAAAGGACCGATGCGAACCGTTTCCCGGAAACGGCCAACATGCGTGAGTTCCAGCGAGTGAAGGATCACGACGCCACCTCCTGAAGCGATTGGAAAAGCGTCTGACGGAGTTTTGCAAACCACTCCGGGGTGAGCTGAGCAAGGTCGATCCTCGAGGGAGTAAGCAGGGCCTGCGCTTCGGTAAGGGTCAGGGGCGTCGCGGTCGCGTCACCGTTCAGAGGAGCCGAGCCAGTCGCGAACCCCTCCAGTTGGTCAATGTCTGCCAGAACCTGAGCCAGAATGGGATGGCGGGCCTGGAGATCCGCCCTTTCTGAGGAGGTAAGCGCGATGCGAGTGGAATCGACGATCTGATTTAGGAAAAATCCCTCCCCAGCCTTGGTGAGTTCAGCTTTCACCTCCGTCACGACCTGAGGCGAAACACTGCCCGAGAGCGTAATGCGTAGCACGGTCTTTGCCGCGTTGTCCCGGAGGTCGACCAGCATCTGATCCAGCGAGGTTTTGGAAGATTCTTGAGTAAGAAAATCCATATTGAACGAACGCCACGTCAGCGTGGCCACGTTTACCGCCTGGACCCGTGGCAGGATTCCCGGTCCATCAATTTCGACGTATGCCACGTTTCCGCTCCGCTCGTTGGAAAAGCGATCCGGTTCTGGAGTTCCGGGCATGACGATGCGCCCACCATCTACGTCCGACAGCCAGTTGTGCCAGTGGCCAATGGCAAGGTAATCGAGACCGGCCCGCGATGCGGCGTTGAGCGCGATGGGAAAATCATTCGGCTGGTGTTTGGCCTCGATGGCCAACGCGCCGTGCGTGATACCGATTTTGATTTGGTCCGCAGGGGTGTCCTTCGCAAGATCCACAAGTTTTAAGCTCGGATCGGTCGTGGACAGCTTTTGAGAGAGAGGTGAAGCCAGGAAAACCGCCCCGCCCAGATCGATTACGCTCGGTTCACGCAAAACGTGAACATTGATCGGAGCTTGCAACAATACTTTCCGATTCCAAACCGCTTCCGGGCCCGAAATTGGATCATGATTTCCTGGAAGGAGATAAATAGGAATTGAGGGATACTCACCGAAAATCCGAACAACCTCGGAAACCAGCTTATCATCGACCTGATTGTCCTCGAACAAATCCCCAGCCACGAAATAAGCATCCACAGCCCGTTCGCGCGCGACATCCAAACTTTGCCGCAAAGTCGTCAATCGCGCAGAGCGCAACGCGTTCCCCATGGCACCGAACTGCCGGAAACGTGCGCCAAGTTGCCAGTCTGCAGAATGAAGAATCTTTATCACATTCTCTCCTTATCTCGGGGGCAAAAACGGAGGAATGATTTACAACCGATTGCAAAAATGAAAGCCCTATCCCCTCTGAGCATTTTTTAAAACGCTCAGATGGCCCCAAAGCCACTGCGAAAAAGGACGAAGCAGATCATGCTGGAAAAGTCTTCCTCAAAGTGTTGGAACCGTCTTCGTCCGGGGCTGCCTCGACTCCGGAGATTCGAGACGCCTTCTCGATCGCTCCTCAGCCGACAGCAAGGGAAATTCCGACGCCGAGTTTGCAGCCGGGAAAGAGAACGGCGGGCAGAGAGGGTTAATACGTAATCCTGAAGGGTTGAGACGGCCTGAGCATGGAGCGGCACGTCAAAGTCGAAGCGCTTCCCTTTGTTGGTCCCGCAGTGGCCCTATCCGCATCATTCTGGTCAGGCCTTCTTATTTATGGACCCGACTGGAGATGCGCGGGCGAGAGGGGCGGCTTCCGGGGGGTAACTCTGGGGCCAGGAACTCGTGAACTTCCAGGGAAAAGGCTGCGGCCAGACGTTCGACGGTTGAAAGCCAGATCTCCTTCTTTCTCCCGGCTTCGATCTGCTGGAGGAAGTTCTGCGAGAAGTCCGCGATCTCGGCCAGTTCTTGCTGGGTCAGCCCGTGTTTGAGCCTCAGTTCACGGAGGCGTTTTCGGACGCGATCTACGGAGTTCACCCCAGTGATCGTAGGGGTTTGGAATTGACATTATTACCAGTGATCGCTTGGGTAATGTTTCTATGAAGATTCCTGCTTTAGCCGCCCTTTCGTTCGTGGTGCTGAGCTTTGCCGGATTGGCGATTGCCCAGCAGAGTTACTCCTACAAGTGCCCGAAGTGCGGGGTGATCATGACCTACGGCCAGCCGGGCAATTACACTTGCCCGAACGACGGGTGGACGCTGATCCGCCAATTCTAGGAGAGAAGCGATGAAACGACTGCTGGCTCTCGTTTTGATGCTGGGCGTATTGACGACGAGCGGATGCTCGCGCGGCCCGTCTGGCGAAATCGAGCGTGTCCTGAATGCCTGTGCGAAGCAGGCCGATTACGTGAACAGCGTGGATGCGCCCCACGACAAGAAGGCGGCATACCTTGCCGAGAAGATGCAGGAGATCGATACGCGCGGATGCCCGAGGGAATTTCGCATTGCTTTCCAGCAGCACATCAATGCCTGGCGAGCGGCATCAGTGGCTTTCGCCCAGAACACTGAAGGGAACCTTCTGATGGAAAGTGTCGCGAGCGGCCTGACCGGCGATTCGTCGTATCTGGGTGCTGCGCAGCGCAACGCCAACGAGGCTCTCGGAGCCATTAACGCCACGTACGAACAACTCTCGGAAATCGCGACCGCCTACGGAGCCCAGGTGCCTCGTTCCGTGATCGAGTAGTCGCCTTGAAAGTCATGAACTCGCAAAAGTCTTCCTCCAAAGCCGAGACCATCTATCTCCTGATCGGCTATGGTGTGGTGATCTGCTTCCTGACAGCGAAAATCACAGCGGGCGGAGGCACGTGGTTCACGTGGAGCGTTCTGATCGCTGTCGGATATTATTTTCTCAGAGCCCTCGACCGTCTGCGCCGCTGACCATGAACACAGAAATCAAGCGTCTGGATGTGAGGGAATACCCCGTCGACTTCGGCTGGCCGATGATGCCCGGGTTGATCCAGATCAAGCAGTCCAAGACCGGCCTTTTCGGGAAAGGAACGGTGTCGATCGAAGGAAACGAACTCGTCCTCCGGGGAAAGATGCTGTGGAACATGTGGCTCCGGCTCCTCGCCTACGTGGTCATGGCCGCCATACTGCTGCTGGTCGTCTGGATCCCGGTCATCCTCGTTTTGAAGTTCGCAGGTCCGCCGCCATCCCTCCCGCCAGATGCCTCTGCTGGTGACGCCTTGGTCGCATGGGTAGGGATGGAACTCGCTGCCCTATACACCGTGATTCTCCCCTTGCTCGCGCCCGCCTTTGTCGCGGAGTTTCTGCTCTTCAAGCAAGGAGAGATTCGCTACGTGGTAGCGGGTGCACCTGTGCTGGGTCGTTTTATGCCGTGCGTAACTGTCGAGGTGGCGAATTCCAAGCGGAAGCGACGGAGAATCTGTCTTTATTTTCGGACTCAAGATCAGGCCAGAGCTTTATTGAGCGCGTTTGGCGTGGGAGTCTTTCGCAGGTAAAGAGACGAGGGCTGGGCGTTGTTTCTTCACAACGCCGTCCGATGTTCATGATGTCAGCACTTTCCATTGTACTGCTAATGAGAATGTCGTCGTCGCTGGAACAGTGATTTTAATACCTTGATGCGAGCCAACCGATGGTTCTTGTGTCGGTTACAGGAGAGCAACTTTTCCCCGCCAATGATTGCGCACTTCCGACACTGTTGTTCCGGGTATCTCAATGCTCGCATCCATGCCCGCCGGGAGGACTAACTCAACGTCAACCGTGTTTGCGTGTTTGCACCATCGGGATTGGATTGTTCCCAGCGGAGTAGACACGGTTCCCTCGGCGCTTTCTCCATGAAAACAAGGTGCGAAGCGGATACGCCGCCATGCGACTGCCGTCTGGGTGACTCCCAGAAGGGTTCTTGAAAGAAACTGGATCGGATGGGATGACCAAGCGTGGCAAAGGCTTCCACGGCCAGGAATGGTATCCCAGACTTCTTCTGTTGCGACGAGTCCCCGCGCAATCATTTCTCCCCACCAGCGACCAATGCTGTCCACAACGGCGCTCGGGTATCCGTAATTGCAGAGCGCCTCAAAGGCATACTGCATAAAATATGGAGTCAAAGTTTGACGGACGCCAAGTGGACTGTTTTCCGCAGCGCTCGGATCAAATCCTTTTGGCTTCGGACCACGCACGAATGGAAGAATTGCTTCTTCCAGCCACGGAACGTGATGATCGCGCCACAGCCCGGTCAGAATCGCGAGCACACGAGCATGAAGCGAATCGCAACGAACAGGGCGCCCCTCCCAGTCGAGCCCGGCGTAAGGCCTCAATCCTTGCGAATCCCAAAGCACGTCTGCGATTCGTGCATTCAAGGATTTCCATCGTTCGCGTATGGTTTGCGCCTGCGGAGAGGCAATAAGTTCAAGCATCTCAGCCGCGCGTTCCAGTGTTTGCAGGTACTGAAAATTATACAAAGACGGGTACCCTTCTTTGAAAGTTTCCGACCAATCTAGAAAAAGCCAGTACCGGGGGTCAAATGGCAGGAGACCAAGAGCTTTCGATTGGTCGTGAAAGTACTCGAGCGCATCGAGGATCGCTCCGATGTTCTCCCGGAAAAGCTCTGTCGATCCGCTAAACCACCAATGTTGCCAATGAGTTTCTATCCAACGCAGGGTGAAATCCGGCAGGACCACGCACTGATCAGCGCAGGGTGCCACTCCGTAGGTGAGACCATTTGGAAGAGTCTGACGTCCCATCAGGCGAAGCCCTCGAGTGACCAGCCTATCATCAGCATCGAGAAGCTGGGACGAGGCGAACTGCGTGTGCGCGTCTCCCCACCACATGGCCTGCTCCCGGCTCGGACAATCCACATACGCATCCGACATACAGGCCTGCTGTGTATGTGCGCACAATTCGTATACGCGCTCCGCAAGGGCGGGTTTTGAAACGAGCTTTCCCTTTCGATGGAGTGGGTACTCTGTGTGTCGGATGGTGAGCGAAAACAGGATATCAGCTTCGCCGCGCAGCAGGACGACAAGAAAGCGGTATCCCCACGATTGAAAGGATTCGAACTCTTGATCCCCCTCGCGACAAATGTACCGATGGGAAAATTGCATGCGGGGCTCATCCCGTAACATAACGGGAGCAGAGCCTTCGCAGGCCTCCGTCATGAGGCAGTCCAGAACTTCTCCGCCGTGGGCCCCATGGATTTTTATCCGAGTCGTCGCGTTTACCTCCCGCTCTAGGTCGAAACACCAACCGCGCGCCTTTCCCTTGGAAGATCGGCCCACGATCGATTCCGTCGAACACGGGTTTCCGGTGGGATGCCATTCTATCTGCGAGGCGAGATAGGCGTTTGCAATGTTGATCTCATCCTCCGCCTGCGAGAGATCATTTCCTTCTCCAGAAGAATGAAGAATGCTCGGTGTCAACTCTATCTCGCGTAGAGGAGGGATGTCACGCGGTACGAGGTCATGCCATGGTGCACACCCGACCCGCCGAGCCGATGTGCGCGACGCCCAATGCGAATCGTCGTATTCAGGTGTCACCCAAGGCCCATCGCCGCGTCTCGCATCAACGAACTCCTGCCATCCTGTTTGTACGGAGGTTCTGACTTGGTGGCGAAGATGCTCGGGACAAAAGCGAGTTTTCCAAGTTTGATCGGTCTTGAGATTCTGAGAACCAGCATGTCCCCAGAGAAGGAACCCCGCGCAATTCCTGTGAATGTAGGAGAATGTCCCAACGCCTATGCTATGAACCAAGGCGGCGACGACATTCTTTCCACGCCTGAGCAGAGGTGCGATATCTATTGAGTCATATGGCCATTGGTCCTGAAATCCCCGGCACGGCCCATCCATCACCCTCTGGCCATTGACAAACAATCTGTAACGGCTGTCCGCCGTGACATGAACTGGAGCGGAGGACGGCAATTCCTCGAGCTCGAACCCGAGACGGCATTGGATCCAGGAATTGATGAGATCTTTTCCCGGGTAATCCGCCCATATCCAGCAGGCAGCAGTATCGGGCGTTTCAAGTTTTTGCTGCATGGGTCGGATTCAGGTTTGCCTTCGAGAGGCTCTTCAAAGCGCCAATATTTTTTGATAGGTTTTCTGGAGAGATAGGACTACCAGTTCCCGGTCATGAAGCGGGTGTCATCTCCCTGCCAGGGGGAATTAGGGTCATAGACCATTTTGGCATACTCCAAATATTTAAAGTAGCTTATATGGCCATCGAACCAAAGGACATGACTGCCTCCATTGTGCCGCTGGCTAAAAGCCTGTAACGCGCCATCGTTGTCGGATTTTGGAGGAGGAAGCGCCCAGGCAGTTCCGTTGAAGTTATTCAAGTTGGCTGTTTCCTGGATCATTGGCGTTTTGGAAGGATGGGAGACCGAGACCATTTTCACAAGATTGACGGGATCTCCCCTGAGCTTGGCAGTCGAATCGTTGACGAGGCTGTTGTAACCGTAGTCTGTCACGTAAGGCCAAGGGTGGCCGACGACTGGCTCCCAACTCCCCCAGTTCTGCCATGGAGGGTTGGGAGTGGTTGATTTCCTTGCGGGACAGGCCAGAGATTTCATTCCAATCACGCAACTCTTTTCCGGATCCCCCGGATCTCCTCCGAGATAGGCGGCAACCTGCAAATACCATGATGGCGGCTCGCCGTTCACGAGTTCCGGATGATCGGAAAATGTCAAGGTGGCTCCATCGTGGTCCGCGGAATACGACATCGCCGCTACTCCGATATTGCGCAGATTGTTCAGGCATTTGGCAGTCAAGGCTCCATCCACCATATTATGAATAGCCGTAATGGAAAGGACAGTCAGGATGCCCACGATCGTTAGCGTGGCGAGCAGCTCAACAAGAGTGAATGCCCTCACGCTTTTTCTGGGAAAGACGTCTGCCATTAGGAAATGCTAAATCGGAGATTGGCCATCAACTGGTGGTGTTGTCGGGATGGTTGATTAAGAACATTTCGAGGGCCGCGCCACGATGGCGTTCAGGGATCGAGCGCAGCCTCCCGTGCGGCCGGACTTACGCTGTCCTCTGTCGGCGCATAAGCTGGATAGAGACCAATAGGGCCACTCCCAGCAGGACCGAGGGAAGCGGACCAACTTCCGGCACAGAGGTGACTGTAAAATTGTCGACCGAAGGAATTGATGCGTCGGTTATCACGTGTCCATAGAATCCCGCGGATCCAATACTGCTGGTTAACGTTAGCGGGGTGGCGGCTATTGTAGGAGTGTCATTGACCCAAACCGACGCACTTTGAGACGTGTAGTCGTACTTGAGCGTCAGCTTGTACGATGCGGCCGAATCAAAATTGGGCACAGTGGTAATCATCAAACTGGTTGTGTTTGGGCCAAATAGATGCACTGCCCCTCCGGGCGTCAGAAGGACAAAGATCTGGCTGGAAAACCAGTCATCCGCAGTCGAACTCTGTAAGCCCACGGCCATCCACTCTGATGAGCCGGTGACGATGTTCGCCTCAACCTGAACGTAGCTCTGGAGGTCTGCGATGGCGATTTTTCCCACGATATTCTCGGTGTTGTTTGCAGCCGCAACGATCGAGCCAGCCGAGGAAAATACGGTGCTTCCGTTCGCGACCCATGTGTTGCTGCCTATTGTCGGGCTGGTTCCTGACAGGTCGCCCCCTGCCACGCGAGTGGTCCCATTGAGCGAAAAATCATCGAAGACGATGACGTCGGCACTTGCCGATGGGCCGGTCGCAAGGAGCGTTGCCAGGAAAACGCAAGATCCGAGGGATCGAACGGTCGAGAGAAGGGTGTTTTTCATGGAATTGTGGTTTTCCCGAGTATCCGATTGGGGAAGCAGCGTCCGCAACGAGAAAACCCTGTTCATCCCGCCAGATTTTCTAATCTTCACCGACCCGGTTTGAAATACCGATCCTTTAATATGTAGGGAAGGATGTGCGAAGATTTCCTGGAGATCCCAGTCGCCTTGTCAGCGAGTATGAGCGCCGAGACCCACGGCACCCCGGCTGCAATACCTGCAACGCATGAATATTCAGCCCTTTATCAAGGGCTGTCCGTTCCCTAATTTCTCGAACGGCGTTGGGATTTCTGCGAGGAGAGCATCTTTCGAGTGGGAAGGCCTGATAGCATTTTCTGTGTGTGGAGGCCTGAGGGAGAGCATTTGAAATATTGAAGAAATGCATCCTCAAACACGCTGACGCTTTTAAATCCGGTCTCGGCCGCGATCTCCTTAACAAGCATGCCTGTAGTGCGCAGGAGCGATGCTGCGTAGGTTAGCCGCAGATTCCTGATTTGTTGTTTCGGTGATATCCTGAAGGTTTTCTTGAAACTCACTGCCAGATACTCGGGGGTGATCCTGAGTTGGTTGGCAATTTCCTTGATGGAAAGCGGGGATCGGAATCGCTTCTCAATAATGGACATTGCCTCAAAAGCCTTGCCGACGGAACGCGTAATGGTTTGGTGTTTTGAGGCGCCCTCCTCGCAAAAGATAGCAAATAGCTCCATCGTTGCCGCCGAGATGCGCAAATAGTCGGATATCCGATCGGAACTCATCGTATTTTCGATGTCGGCAAACAGCTTCTTGGCTCTTTCCAGGCTCTTCAAGCGGCAGATGCCCGGCAATAGGTTCAGCGTGAAGGGAGAAACGTTGTGGCCATCCCGGATGTCCACTTGTACGAGACAGTGCTGAAACGGAGCTGCTTTCTGCACCTCGTAGCAGAAAGCTTGCTCTGCAGGCAAAAGGATCATTGTGCCAGGTTCGACGAGATGCTCGTTCGCGCCGACAAAGTATTTCGCTGACCCTGCTTCACAGAGCACGAGAAGGCTGGCGTTAAAAATAACCGCCGGATGCATAAAGCCCGCTGGTTGGGTCCAACGCTCCCACCTCCAAACAACTAGATTCCAATGGTTGCGGGCTTGGGCGACCGGGTTGCAAATGACCTGGTTCTGCTTGTGCTGCTTTCGCATTGTTAAAAATTGAATAGTCGCGCATCGGGAACGCAAGAATGAAATTTCGGCATGCCCCTGCCGTGCGCTTCATTAATTGACCGAGGCATGGGAGAGGGCATATGGCTAGATGTCCGGATGCAGGCTGAATACTCAAAGGATCCTGGCTGCAGCTTGAATGAATGGAGGACATCTGACTTGCTTCCGCGATGTCCACTCTGGTGAGCCACATGGGTTGATTGCGATGACGAATTATTTCCCGCTGTTTCGCACCCATTTCACCTTGCGATTGTCTCGACCCAATCTCGGTTTGGGATGTTAGAAAATCGAAGGCGAAACACAGATTTTCACGCTCGGCTCCGTATTTCTTGGGGGATATCCTGAAACCAAACACGAGAATCATGCAAAACACTCTTTCACCGAAATCCCTTGTGATCTGCGCGATCATTCTCATGGGCATTTCATCGGCTTACTCGGAGGAAGCCGCTTCCTCCAAGATCATCGCGGCTGACACATTTACTCTGGACGGCAAAGAGCGCGTGGCGGGAAAACCTCTGGCGAACTTGATCACTGAGGAAGGCGACGCCAGGTGGGTGGCGAACGGAGAAACGGTTTTCTCTCCTGATGGAAAGGTGGTTACTTTCAGGGAGAACGCGAGCTTTGTTGCGGCAGTGGCGATTTCTCAGCCGGATCGTGCGATCGTAGTGCAGGCTCGTGTCGTTCCGGAATCCTCTGAATGGGTTGCTGTTGGCTTTCAACCGGAACCAAGCGGCGAATGGTTCACCAGTGAACTCTTTGTGATCCTTCCCCCGAATGGCATCGTCGAGCTTTTTGGACCGCAGGCGACGTCACTGTTTCGACAGCAGTTGCCAAAATATTCCTCGGCCAAGCCGCATACCATCGCTCTGAAATATGATCCCGTGACTCGCATGGCCAGCGTGTTTGTGGATGGAGATCAGGTGATAAAACCTCAGGAGGTTTCTCTGAGCCAGCCAATCGGAGCGGCTGGGTTCTCGTCCAATGTTGTCAATGTGGCCGGGGATACTTGGGTGGATGACTTTGAGGTGAAGGAAGTTGCGCCATGAATTCCGTAGAAATGATTTCTTGAAGCCGACTTTCGATTCCTAATGTTCTCCAGACACAATCTTTTGCGTGTTTCGCTGTTCCTGGCTCTCTGCGCCTGCGACCGAAGTCCCCGTGCTGCGGCAATCTCCGAAACACTCTCTGCGTCCGGCTCTGTGTTACTTTCGGAAATGCAACTACGGGAGCAGCCATCCCTTTTGGGGCAGCTAATACAGGAAGCTTTCAACTCGGGTGCAAAGCACGTGAAGGTTCCTCCCGGGATATACCGGATCGATCCGCTTTCAAGTGCGAATCCGCAGAAAGCGGCTCTCTATATCGGAAGGCTCAAGGATTGCGAGGTCGACCTGACGGGGGTTACCGTGGTTTCCACAGACGTGAGGGCTTGCATACTGTTCGTCGACAGGTGTTTGAACGTAACCATTCGCGGTGGCACGTTCGCTTACGATCCGCCAGCATTCTCCCAAGGTACTATTGAACGGATATCTGAGGATCGTCGGTTCATAGATATCCGCATATCCCGCGGATACCCAACCAATCTTGACGATCTCCGTTTCTATTTCGGAAACGCTCCGAAGATTCTGGGGATTTTCGAGGCGTCCACCCGGGATTGGAAAAAGAATTCACGCGACATCTGGTTTGCCTCGGCGGAAAAGCTGGCTCCCGACCTGTTCCGCTTTCACTTATCTGCAGAAGAGGATCTTTCTACGGAGTTGACCGGGGAGGATGCGATCCGCGTTGGTGATCTTGCTGCCTGGCGAGGTTATAACCACGTGGCTCTATTGTACGAGAAGTGCGAGGGGCTGAAAATTCTGGATATGACGGTTTACAATACCGGGGGATTCTCCGTTACGGAAAACCGCGGGAGAGGAGGGAACACTTATGCTAACTGTCGGATCGTTCGCGGTCCCGCGCCAGAAGGCGCGGCCCCAGGCGATCGTCCCCTCTTTTCGGGTGCGTGCGATGGATTTCACAGCATTGCGATGTCAAAGGGGCCCACTTATGACGGTTGCTACGTCGAGTATACCGATGACGATGCCTTTGCGATTCACGGATACGGATCACTGGTTCTGGAAGGGGACGCCGATTTCTTGATCGTTGCCCATCAAAACCGAGATGATCATTTTGAGGAGGGAACGAATCTGCGGCTTTATGATGAAAATGGAATCCTTGCAGCGGATGCAAAAGTGGTTTCGGTTTCCCCGTTGACTTCCTATAACTGGAAGCAGAACGCGCCGGAGGCGTTTCGCGCGTTCAATCAAAAGAAATCAGAAAATGTATTGACCTATCAAAAGATTCGATTGGATCACCCAGTGTCCTCGAGGTTCGCCTGGATGGCGATCAATTCGGATTCGGTCGGGAGTGGTTTCGTTATCCGCAACAGTAAAGTCTATCACAATAGAGGAAATGCAATCCTGGCGAAGGGAAGCAATGGCCTGATTGAGAATAATGTGATCGAAGGCCCGACTATTGGGGGAATCCTATTTACTCCGGGCTCGGTTGCGTGGGGCGAAGTCGATTATGTGCGCAATATCACGATACGAGGAAACATCCTTCGCAAAGTTGGTCTTTGGAATGACACGCTCGCCGCGCTGAATATCTCCGAGTACCGCCCCTCCGTAGGCTTGATCCCTCTTCCGGGCGGTCACCAGGACATTCTCGTTGAAGACAACACCTTTGAAGAAAATGATGGGATTCAAGTAATGGTGACCTCTGCCCAAAGGGTTGTCTTTAGAAATAATCGCTTTATCGGCGCGATGCAGGAAGATAAAGGGTCCGGTCTGGGGATCAGTGCGCAGAGGTCTCTCTTTTGGATATCAAAAAGCCGCGACATCACTATCGAGGGTAATGAAATTGTTCGTTCGGGACCTTTGATGAAGAGGGTTGTCGAGGCGGATGAAAGCGTCGAGAACCTTCGGATAAAAAATAGCGATGAATAACTCCTGTCGAGCTTCGTCACTGTTCAGATAAGGAGCAATCCGTCTGTAATGGGTGACGCTGGATTTTGTCTCTTGCGATGGGGACATTCATGAGCAAGAAGTCTCGCGAATACCAAAAAGCTTCCATACTACCAGTGATAGATACTGAAAATCTCAATACGCGGAGCGTCGGCGAGACCATTCTTGTTTTCTCCAAGCCAGCCGGCGACCTTACGGAATCATGCCCGATCGGAAATGGGAGGATGGGAGCAATGGTGCTCGGTGGACAGTGTTCGGAGCGCGTTATTCTTAACGAAAAAAGCATGTGGTCTGGATCACCTGACGCCAATGATCGGGAGGGCGGGTATTTGCGACTGGGAGACATCCGAAAGTTGGTTTTTGAGGAGCGGCACGCGGAAGCTCAAGCCTTGGTCAATGAGACGTTCATCTGCGCAAATCAAGGGTCCGGCCGGGGATCGGGGAAGGATGCAACATACGGATGTTATCAGGTATTCGGAGAGTTGGGGATTGTCTTTCCATGTTTGGGGGAACCAGCCGTCTATCAACGTGAACTGGACCTGTCTACGGGCATGGTGAGTATTACGATGGGCACCGCTTCGGAGAGTTTCTCGCGCCAGGCGTTTGCCAGCGCGGCGGACGATGTGATTGTCTATCATATCGTCTCCTCCTCGACCGGAGGACTAAACTTCGATGTTTCGTTGACTCGCGAGGAGGCCGCCGCCTCGGAGGTGAACGATGGCTGTTTGACTCTCCATGGGGGGCTAGGTGATGGCCGGAGTGGGGTGGGAGTGCGCTTCCTGGGCATGGTTCACTTTTCTCACGACGGAAGATCGGAAGAGCGGGGGGAGGGGGGCATCTCAGTGCGTAACGCCACTGTTGCCACGTTGTTAGTGTCGATGCGGGTTCGGCGGGACTTTGGGAGCAATGAAGGTGCTGATATGAGGAGGTCGCTGGAACGGTTGGCCGCCTTGGGATTCGAGGCTCTGAGGGAGAGGCACGAAGCCGATTTCCGGGCGAGATTTGACCGGGTGCAGCTTCATCTTCCCAATCGCGGGTCGACCGTGGAGACGCCCACACGGGTGGAGCTTTGTGGGAGAGGGGAGGTCGATCCATCGTTGAGTAGTCTATATTTTCACTTCGGGAGATATCTGTTGCTGAGCTCGTCGCGGGAGACCGATGCCTTGCCAGCAAACTTGCAAGGCATCTGGGCAGAGGAAGTCCAGACTCCCTGGAATGGCGACTTCCATTTGAATATTAATGTGCAGATGAACTATTGGCCTTCGGAGGTGGCCAATCTGGCGGAGTGTCATCATCCGCTTCTCGCCTTTACGGAAGCCCTCGCGGTCCATGGCGAAAATACAGCCCGAGCGTACTATGATTGTGGTGGATGGGTGGCGCATATGATGACGAACCCTTGGTATTTTACCGCTCCCGGCGAAGACGCGTCATGGGGTTCATCGGTCACCGGCGGGGCCTGGCTCTGTCAGCATTTGTGGAGTCATTATGAATTTAGCTTGGACGAAGGTTTCCTGCGAAGAGTTTATCCGGTGCTGCGAGGATCGGCGGAATTTTTTAGGGACTTTCTCGTCGAAGAACCCAGGTCGGGCTGGCTTGTAACATGCCCCTCAAGTTCGCCTGAGAATTGGTTTGTGAACACCCGGGGAGAAAGAGCGTCGGTTTGCGCAGGTCCGACGATGGATACAGCAATCATTCGCGAGCTTTTCGGAAACGTGGTCGAAGCTGCCAGGATACTGCAATGTGACGAGGCGTTTTCAAAGGAAATTGCCGCCATGTCTGGGCGCCTCCCGCCCTATCGCATCGGGCGAAATGGCCAGTTGCAGGAGTGGTTGTTTGACTACGAGGAGTGCGAGCCTCAGCATAGGCATTTTTCTCATCTGTATGGCCTTTTCCCGGGGAGAGATATCGGCTCCCAAGATTCGTCCGCGATCACTGAGGCCGCCCGAACGTCTCTTCTGCTTCGAGGAGAAGAAAGTACCGGATGGTCAACTGCTTGGAAAGCTTGTTGCTGGGCGCGACTGGGAGATGGAGAGAGAGCCCACGCGTTCGTACGCAAGCTTACTTCGCCGCCTGCCGGAGTGAATGGGGGCGGAGCGCCTAATCTCTTTTGTATGCATCCCCCATTTCAGATTGACGGCAACCTCGGCGGAACGGCTGCGATTGCCGAGATGCTTTTGCAGAGTCATGAACGCCTGCCGGAGAGCGGCGCATATGTCGTGTCGTTACTTCCCGCAGTGCCGCCGGAGTGGGATTACGGTTCCTTCTCCGGACTCCGTGTTCGCGGGAATCTGGAAGTTTGCGCTCGCTGGAAAGAGTCGACGCTCACGGAGATCTCGATCAAATCTCCCTCGGAACGATCCTTATCCATCCGATATCGATCTGCCTTGAGTGTCGTCAATCTCAAGGTGGGCCTGAACTTTTTCCGATGGGATGCTCAGGAGTCGATTCTAATTCCGGTATTGAAAAATGATGGTTAGTAATCCTCCTTTCGCCTCAGTGCATGCATCCTCTGGCCTCCATGTCAATGGAGCGCATTTTCTCCGCAATGGTCAACCGCATCGCATTTTCTCCGGAGCCTTGCATTATTTCCGCGTTTGTCCCGAATACTGGCGTGATCGGATGCTGAAATGTCGTGCGATGGGGTTGAATACGATCGAGACCTATGTCGCATGGAATCTTCACGAGCCAACGCCAGGCGTGTTCTCGTTTGTGGACTCACTGGACTTAAGGCGGTTTATATCCCTGGCCGGGGAGTTGGGTATGGATGTGATTCTGCGTCCCGGACCCTACATCTGTGCGGAATGGGATCTCGGCGGATTGCCCGCGTGGTTGCTGGCTGATAGATCCATGAGGCTCCGTACTCTTCATCCCGGTTTTTTGACGGCGGTTTCGCGATATTTCGATCGACTGGTTGCAGAGGTGAAAGATCTCCAGTGCACGAACGGGGGCCCCATCGTGGCTGTGCAGATCGAGAACGAATACGGCAGCTACGGGAATAGTCGGAGCTACTTGAGTTGGCTCGAGCAGGCTTTGGTGGATCGAGGAATTGAAACGCTGCTTTTCACCTCTGATGGACCGTTGGATTCCATGTTGCAGGGTGGAACACTGCCGCACATTCTCAAAACGGTGAACTTCGGTTCTCGCGCGCAACCAGCCTTCGCGAAGTTGCGCGAGTATGGCGATGGTCCACTGATGTGCATGGAGTTCTGGAATGGTTGGTTCGACCATTGGGGTGAAGAGCACCACATCCGGGACCATAAGGATACCGTGGCAGCCTTTGAGGAGATGTTAGCCATGGGAGCCTCGGTAAACCTATACATGGCCCATGGCGGGACAAACTTCGGGTTCATGAACGGGGCAAATCACGAGGGGAAGTATCAGCCCACAGTGACCAGCTACGATTATGACGCTCCGATCGACGAGCAGGGACGTCCTACGCCCAAGTTTTTCGCCTTCCAACAGTTATTGGCACAACATGGAGCCAGGATCGGAAAACTGCCGGATCCTGCACCGGCGACCGCTTTTGGAAAGGTCAATCTGGATGAATCTCTTCACCTGTTTCGAGCTCTGGATTTCCTATCCGCCCCGATCCGGTGTGAGAATATCCCTGTGATGGAGGATATCGGGCAGAATCATGGTTTCATTCTCTATCGAACATTCGTAAGCGGCCCTCGCCCGACCGAAAAGCTCTTCATCAAAGAGGTGCATGACCGGGCGCTGGTGTTTCAGGATGGCCGGTTTCTCGGGCTGGTGGATCGTAATGATACGCAGGAGGGGCTCTCCTTTGAAGTCAACGAGAAGGGATCTCGACTGGATATCCTGGTCGAAAATCAGGGGCGGGTGAACTACGGCCCGTTGCTGCATGATCGCAAGGGCATAACCGTCGGAGTGCGACTGAATTACCAATTCCTATCAGGATGGGAAGTATTTCCTCTTGAGTTCAAGGATACTCCTCCCCTGCCTTGGAGCTCCGTATCTTGCGGTACTCCAGCGATGCTTTTTCGTGGGCAGATTCGAATTGAAGTACCGACCGACACTTTCCTCAGCGTCAAGGGAGGGCGTGGGGTGGTATGGATCAATGGATTTTGTCTGGGGAGGTATTGGAACATTGGACCGCAGAAGACTCTTTACGTACCGGCGCCGCTTCTGAAACCAGGAAGAAACGAGGTGGTGATTTTCGAAGTGGAAAGCCCGGACATCCCGGAGGCGGTCTTCGTGGCTGAGAGCGAACTAGGTGCTTTCATCAAGACAGTCTAGGTGCGCTTTCTATCCGAAGACGTTTATTCTCTCACTCGTACCTGCTTGCCCCATCGGCGTTGAAGGCGCTCGTCGTGCGTCGGATGGGTAACCCGTTTGGTACGAAAATTTGTGTCCCGATATTCTGCATGCGGGATCGCGGCGTGATTCGTCTCCCGGCATCGAGGTCCATCTCTTTCAAGTGGCCTCCTTATCGACGATTTGCCAATCTTGCGTCAAATCGAAAACCTGTCCTCCATCCATCGCACGGTCGATGCCAAAGGCTGCAATGCATGAGCTAATACCGTCATCGACTGATGCCAGTGGAGGAACTCCATTGAGTATGGTGTCTCGCAATCCCCGAGCCAGCACCACGTCTCCTCCGCCATGTCCTCCAGCAGTATTTTCATAAATCTCCGTCGGCATATTATAGCCGAAATCCCGGACCTCAATCCGCCCGGAGATCACATCGGCCCGGATGGTTCCCTTGGTTCCGCAGAGGTAGAATCGGCGCTCGTAAATCGAAGTTGCGCAATTGGTGTGAAATGTGGCTCGAACGCCGTTGGCGTATTGAAGTATGGCCACTTGATTATCGACGATTGTCGCTCCTGGCGAGAATGGACTGATCCGATGCGGATCGCTCCAAGTGGAGAATGCAGGAGATCCTGTTTCTGGATTGCATCCCAGTCGGTCGGCGATAGGAGCATTGTCCGGCACGAAGAAATCGTTTCCTCCAAAGCTCGCCACTCGCATCGGTCGACTCCCGATGATCCAATTTGCCAGATCCAGGTCGTGGCAGCATTTTTCCAGGAGATGAGTTCCCGCCAGTTCGCGGTCTCGCCTCCAGTTTCCAAATATGTATCCGCCATGATCGAAGTGGAGCGTTTCGTTGAACTCAAACGAAACAATGCGCCCGATGCGACCTCCTGATACCAGACTCTGGAGCTTTTGATAATGCGGCGAGTACCTGAGAACCAAGCCGAAGGCGAAGATGCAACCGGATTCGCGAATGGCCTTCCTGACCTTCAGGCAGTCCTCGAGATGAGTTGCCAAGGGCTTTTCGCAAAAGACATGCTTTCCCGCGCGAAGCGCGAGTTCCGCCTGGCGAGCATGTTTGCTGTTGAATGACCCGATAAATACCCAGTCTATCGTGGGATCAGATACCAGTTCCTCCTCGGAGGTTGCGATTCGCACTCTCTCGCCAAACTCCTCTCGGGTCGAACCGATCGATACTGAATCCGGATCGTACACGACTGCGACGCGTAGCCGCGAGGTGGTGGCGAGAAGCTCCCGGACGACTCCCCGAAGGCGGAACCCGGCACCGATTAAGCCGATGGAGATAGTTTCTTTTTCAAGGGCATGCATGTTCTTACCCTAACATAGGCGGAAATGATATGACATGTCGGTTTTGACGAAATATATAACAGAAATGATGGCCGGTGATCCCCAGAAACTCCTCTCGGAGCTGGAGCAGCAGAGCCAGCGGCTACCGTCTCCCATCAGTTATGAAGGCGTAGTTGGTGAGTCGGTTCCGCTACTGCCGCTTAATTTATTGATCTTCTGTAGAAAAAGCGCCGCCAGCCTTCCTTGGTCGGGAAGCATGGATCGCGCTACCAACTCTCATCAACACCATAGGCACGTCTTGATCATTGCTCTAGAGGGGCGAGGGCGGGTATGGCTCGACTCCCATGGCTTTATGCTCGAGCCGGGGCACACGGTTCTTGTCTCTCCATACCAGAAACACAGCTACACCGAGGTGGCCCCGTCAAAGATCCTCTGGCTCTTTATGACATTCGAACATGCACGCAGCAGCCTTACCGAGAGCCTGCGATCCCGCCCTGCAATCCCGTTGAACGCTCAAGCGCTTCGGATTTTGAGAGATTTGCTTTCTGCCTGGCAAGCCGATCAGCGAGACCCATCAAACATTCTCCTTCTGGCTCTCTTTTTGCAATGGATTGGCCGCGAAATTCCCCGCCGCCGCCGCCGTGATGACCCGCACGAGAGCGCCATCTCAGCGCTTGTCGGAAAGATCAATCGGTTTGCGTTTGAGCATCGGGGCAGGGCAGTTTCCATTAAAGAAATTGCCTCCGAGGTTGGCATGTCTCCAAGTCATCTGCGTGCCACATTTCGTCAAGCCACAGGACAGTCTCTGGGGAATCATTTGCGGGACTTCCGCTTGCAATACGCCTGCAGCCTGATGGCCGACAAAAGCCGACGGCTTGCCGAAATCTCGGAAGTATGCGGCTACGAATCTCAGTTCAGCTTCAGTCGAGCCTTCCGCAAAGCCTACGGCTGCCCTCCCAGGGTCTACCGTGGCCGGCTAACCGACCGGCCAGAAGCGCCTTCTTCCTGAGGTCACCAATAATAGAAGAGCTGTTTCCCTGCGATCAGCGTACGAATAAGTGGTCATCTTGCGGGGAGCGCGGGATATGGAACGGGACCGAAGCTCGACATCGAGGCCCTTAAATAATGGTTTCGCTTACCCATATGTGCTTACCGAGTTTCGGGAGACAGTTGCCAGAATTATTGAGATTCAAGAAACGGGCTCGCTATTGCTGGATAGCTAAAAGAAACCCACCCTGTGCATCCCGGTGGGTGAGTTTCTTCGCCCGGGCATGAACTGCCTGGACTCGCGCGGCGTCATCCGGTCGGCGCGCTGAATGGACTTTTGATGCCCTTGCGGAATCAGTTCAACCCGGCGACTCCGTCGAAGAGGCCGTGGAGGGCTTCGCCTCGGCGAAGGCTGGTGTGGGGATTGACAGCCTTTAGGGTTTCGGTGAAGGCGTTGAACAGGCTCCACGCGTCCCGGGGCGCGAAATCCTGATACGTGGGCTGACGCCATTGGGAGACGACACTCGGGATTTGGCTAGGAGTGATCGCGCCGCAATCGACACTTCGGATGATGATGTCGTGGGCTCGTTCGTCGGTCAGCGGTCGGGCTTTGTAGGCTGCGATGCGCTGGTCGAGATGGCGGAAACGGCTGCCGAGCTGTCCGACCGCGCGTGCGGTGAGGTGACGCAGATCGCGCTCGGCGAACTTCGTGTGCTTGCGGCTGATCCGGACCTCGCCACTGAAGGCGAGGTTGTCGCAGACGAGCACGCGAGTACCAGCGACGAGTCCAGCCGGGTAGGTCTGGTCGTGGCTGTTGCGCAGCCCGACGATCCATCCGACATCGGATGTTTTGCGCTCCGGGATGCTGACCGCGAGCACGCCAAAATAGCGCGCACCCTCATGACTGAGAGCGTGAGTTTCCTCCTCGATGCGAAAGCCGCAGGCTTTCAACTGAGTTCCGACTTCCCGGAGGATGGTGCGATGACTCAGAGGAAACCATGTGCTGGTTCCTCTGGGAGTTGGCACGGCGAAGAGTTCCTCGCGGCTGACGATGGTGGCTCCACAGTGAAGAAGCATTCCACGCGTCGGAGCCTGGACGCGAGGTTGCGGGTTTTCGATGATTTGCATGATATGAGTTGGGTGAGGAAAGACAGCCTGTCCCGATGGGGAACAGGCTGCCGTGGGTTAGGTGATCGTCTTGCCCTTGGAGGGAAGACGGTGGACGTAGCGGCAGATGAATTCCCGGAGGTGCGCATCGCACCGCACGAGAAATTCCTCGCCGACGCGGGTGAACTTGTGAGCACGTTTTCCAGCGACTGACAGGGCGAGTGCCCTGGTGTGCCGACGGTTGATGAGGGCGGTTTTCATGCCGCCAACAATTCCGCCTTGTACTTCAGCTGCGAACGTACGCATTCGGTCGAATCGATGTCCTCTCGCAGGCCCAGGTAAACGGGCTGAAAGAGAACGCCGCTTTCCGGAAATGCGTAGAGATAACGCACCTCGACAACCGCTCCGATGGCCGGTACGGACTGATCGCTCGGAATGGCGACATTGCCAGCCGGAGCAAGGACTCCGTCCTCTCCCATGATGCCAAACGCGATGCTGCGTCTGGCATTGTGATGGGTGACGATGACTGAGGCGGTTTCAACGAACTTGAACTTTCGTTGATCGCCGCCCGAGGCAGGGCGTCCCGGGGTGTAGGGAGCGGCGAGCCGTTTGAAAACGACTCCCTCCGCGCGCTCCGACTTCAGTTGGTCGAAAAGCGTACGCTTCTCGGTTTTTCCGAAGTACGAAGGCACCCAGATGATCTTCTCCGGCTTGCCCTCCGCGAGGAGGTTCAGCAGGGAGACGGTTCGTTGGCGATAGGGTTGCGTGCGCAAGTCATCGCCGTTCCGTTGCAGGAGATCGAAGACATGCAGGACGTCTCTGACCGCTTCGCCATCGAGGAGGTAATCGCCTGGAAGTTGGAGAGCAGACGCCCGGATGGTTTCCGGGATGCCGCATTGCAGCCCCTTGCGATTGATGCCAATGACGGTCTGACCTTCCTTGCGGAGAAGCAGGCGGCGGCCATCGAGCTTCGGCTGAAGCACAAAGGCATCGTCGGCTAGCAGGCGAGGAAGTTCCCCGTCGTCGACCGCCGTAAGCAACTGCGGCCGGATGCCGGTATCTGTTTTTTCGGAGGCACCCTGATATGGAATGCCGTCCTCGCCAGGGGTATATCCCTTGGAGATTTTCTCCCGAACGAGTTTGTCATAGATCCGCTGCGCCTCCTCGCGGCTGACGGGCGTGCGGGTTTTGGTTCCGGTGGACAGAGTCGATCCTCTGCGCCCGTAGGCGAAGCGGACCGTCCAGCCACCATTGCCGGGTTCGAGATTCGCCTGGTAGACTTTGTCGGAGGCGCCCTCGCGGAAGTAGAGCGTGATGCTCTGCATAGGTAGTTCCTTTCTGTGGTTGAAATGAAAAGGGCCGGAGACGCGAACGCCTCCGGCCTCTTTCGGTTGGTAGGTGCTCAGGCGCGGAGCCGAACCCAAAGCCAGACCGCCAGTGTGATCACCGCCAGCGCGAAGACCGGCAGGAGCACTGGAGATATGGCCTCGAAGCCGACCCGGACACAGAGCGTGACGAACAGGACCGGCAGCAAGGCCGCCGGAAGTTCACTGAGGTTTCTCATGGGATGTGTCTTTGGGTGGTTTGTTCCACTGGCTGCCGATGGAGCGAATGAGCGCCGCCAGGACGATGGCGAGGCCGATGATCGTGAGACCGTTGCCGATCGACGACAGGTCGGGACCGCCGCCAGTGGAGCAACCGGTGAGGGTGGCAACAATGGCAACGCCGCAGGGAAGAAGATGGCTTTTCACAGCACACCTCCCGTCCAGTTGGAGCACTCGGTGCGGTACTGGCACCAGGTGCAATGCATCCCCGGCTGGGGGTGCCAGCGCTCGTGATAAATTCCGTCCACAGCGGCTTCCGCCATGGCCCAGAATCGTGCTTTGGCACGGTCGTCGGCGGGAGGCATCCGGTGACGAATCACCTTCGACGCCTTCGTCTTCACGAGGAAGACCAGCTCAAGAGCCGGAACGGATTCGCCCGTGGCAGCCTCGATGAGAAGCTGGTAGGCGGTGAGTTGAAAGGCATGCTGCCACGCCTCCTGGTCGACATTGGGCGTTACGGCGACTGTCTTGAAATCGCATGGCGTGTTGTCCTGGTGGACGAGGTCGATGATTCCGACGAGCGGCGAAGGGAGGCTCGGAAAGTCATCGACCAACCGAACCTCCACTCCCTTGGGCGACCGGATCAAGGCCGCCTCTTCGCTTTCCAGATAGGACCGCACCACACGTTCGCCAGTCTCACGTGCGGCGAGTCGCACTTCCTCGTTCTCAACGGTGACGGATTCCTCCGGTTCATCGAAAGCGAGGTGGTAGGCGGCGACGATCTTGTCGGCGGATTCGTCCTCCTCGCGCCAGCGGGCGAGATGGAACGCCTGTACTCCTGCGTGTACGGCGCGGCCGATGTGGCAGTTGAGCGGCGTCGGCTTGACGATCTTCAGCACCCGCCGAAGGAAGAACTTCTGCGGGCACGAAAGGTAGTCCTTCAGCGACGACGGGCTGAAGTGATCGATCACGCCATCGCTCGATGCCGGGAACGGAATGATCGGGCTTTCCCTGAGGCAGGTGGCGGCGCTCATGCCGCCCTCCGGTTGGGAGTACGGCGGTAACGGTTCCCGGTAGGAGCCGAACCATGCTTCTCGAGCAATTCGTCGATGAGTCCGCTGGCTTGCAGGCGATTGAGTTGCTTGACGCCGCGCCCATCGAAACGCTTCCGCGCGAGGGCTTCGATCTCGGATTTATCGAGGTGGTTTTCCTCGATGATCTTGAGAAGCAAATCGCGCTGCTTGTCGGAGCATTGCCAGGAGCCGTTGCCATTCGGAGAAGTGCTGCCGTTCCGAGGTGTCTCCGCATTGGTTGCTCCATCCCCGGGAATGAATCCGGGATATCGGATCAGGTCGTCAACGGAGTCCTGCAGGCGCTGGTAAAGATTGGCGGATTCCGCCGCCAGATCGTCGATATGGGTGATCTCGGTCTCGACGGTGACCGAGTACGAGTGGCTCGAAAATTGAGGCAGCCCCAATCGCTTCGAGTAATTCGCAATGAGTTTCAGTGACATGTTGGTTGTCCTTTCGGTGGAGGTTTTTCGGGGAAATGAAAAAGGCCGACGCACCGGTCGGCCTCTTTCAGCGGATGGTCAGGGCTGCTTGCCCGGACCGTGTTTGTAGGAATGTTCCTGCTCCATGAGCTTCCAGCTTTCCGTGTCCCGGAGTGCGTCGGTCAAAATCTGCTCGACGAGCCGGGTCATCGGAATGCCTCGACGGATACGCTCTCGATAGAGCACGCCGACGAGCTCACGCGGGATGCGAGGAACGTAGTGCCTCTCCCTTGCCATGATTTCCCCTCAATGAATGGCTATGAAATGTTGCTCGGGGAAGCGCCATTACCGCCCCAAGAGGAGCGAGTCACCTGACCCGTTCAATTCTACATAGCGTGATTTGGGCCGGAATTGCGTCCAGGCCTTCCGATTCCGCAGAACGAATATGGGAGCGCAGGTCGAGGAGCCGAGATTTCAGAAGGGTGTTCCCCAGCTCCGATACTATCCGGTGGCGATTTGGGAAAATCGACCGTCAAAAGCCATCGGGGTCCGGGATCCGGAGTATGCCTCTATGGTCAATGTGTACCTGCCCCTTATAAACCAGGATAGCGAGACGTTGATCGAAGCGACTCCGTTGGTTTTTTGATGCCATTTTGCGAAGCTTTCCCACCGAGATGGGATATTTTGCCTGAATCTTGGCCAAAAGCTTCTGGGACTGGAGGAACTCTTCAGCATTTTCCGAACCGTCCGAGGTGTAAGCAGAAGGAAGTGCAGAGATTTCGCAGAGGCAGGCAAGGTGCTCCCTGATCAGATGAGCGACAAAAGCCACGGCGAGATCCAAGGACTTTTCGCCCCCGGCCTCCTGACCGTCAAATACCCCTGAGAGGATAGTGAAAAGGAACGAGATTCGGCGAACGAGGCCGGGAGCAAAGTTGAAGAACGGACCGAGAGGCCGGTTGAGCTCCTTGATACGGACATCGATGGCATTGGTAATCTCCGAGATTCTTTTCTCCGTCTTTTCGTCCTGTGTGAAATCCTTCGGAAACGGGGCGTGATCCAGAATCCCCCGCAAGGCAAACCCGCTTTCTCCTGGAAACGGCGCAGGCTTGGAGGCGTTCACCGAATCGCGCACACAAACGATGGGGGCAGGAAGTGAAAGTGCGCTGAGGCTGCTGTGCACAAAGGCGGCATCAGAACGACGCGCCGCAAAACAGCCGGTTAGGTCAATGAGGTGATCAATATGGTTGTGACGGAGTTGCTCCCCCGACCATGAACAATGGAGGATCCGCGCAGTCCCCTGTAATTGAAAGGGCTGGAGGCTTCGTGCCTCATCAGCAGTGCTGAGGTCGTGGCGGAGGTAGTACATGTGAGACCATCCACGCCGCCATAACTCCGAGACAAGGAGGGATGGGCTTAAGGTATTCCGGAACGGATGCAGCGCACGCTGAGCCAACCCGATCAACTCAGGGGTGGGTTGCATGCCTTGGGTGGCTTCATCGAGTTCGGTGCGTATTCCCATGCCCGCATAGAGCAGCGCAGCGAGTTCATTGACCCAGGAGATCTCACGGGAGGAGTCTGCCGCCACCGGAAGGACATTGAAGCCAATGGCCGTCGGCTTCCTGCCGGGAGAGGATAGTCGATAGGACCCCCGGAGCGATGCAGCCAGGAAACTGAGATAGACTGTCGCTACGGCCACGAGACTTTGGGACCGATCCTTGGAGAACGGAATGAGCCGTTCTTGCAGGCACTTCGGCAGGGAATCCTCCGCAGGGAGTTCGGTGCTGAGAATGGGCATTAACTTCCACGGATCCTCTGCGGGAATTTCAGTGCTCATGCTCCTCCTTTTTCGTTGCGTTTGGCAGGCGGTAGACGCCATCGGGCCCTTGCTCGAGTGATCCTTCTGACAGGAGGGCCGTAATGGCTGGTTCGTTGTCCTTGAAGGATTGTCTGCGCAGCGAACGCCTGATGTCGGGCCATTCGCCATGGCCTCCCGATCGTATCAGGGCGCGCAGGATGCTTTTCTTGCTTCGCTCAATCTCGAAATCGATCCGTGCTTTTTCGATTTCCGCAAAGATCCGATCCTGCTGCCTTCGTGCCATACCTGTTAGTCGTACGGATTCTTCCGAGATCTTTGGTGGTGTGCATTTAAAAGATCTTCGAAGAAACTGGAAACTCCACATGTTCCGCGCCGGAAGATCCGGGAGCGTCGTCCGAAGATTGCGACAGGGGGACGAAGTTGAATCGACTATCTTCAGGATCTCGTTGCGATAATATGCCAAATACTGATTCTCCTCCCTGCAAAGATCCCACCGATTATGGGAGTGAAGGCTCCGGAACGCGATAGCTTCCTCGATGATCTTCCACCAGATATTGGTTGCGGACTCGGCTTCACCCTCTTGAAGTGGGGTGGAATCCGGTGCCGACTGTGTTGTCGATATCTCCGCAGGTATTGTCACGCTGTGGTGAAATAGCCCGTAGATGGCAGAGCGAGGCTGCGCGACTGCGACAGCGAAGCCCTCGTGTGTGAGAGTAGCAAGCAATGCCGGGCACGAGTCCATATAGCGCGGAACATTCCGAGCACCTGTGTTTCCCTCCCAGTCGGCGCTGCATCCGAGGCTGGTTGCCAGCCACTTGAAGTAGGTTTTTTCGTTTACCGAGTCATTGCACTGCAACTCGTCTTCCACAATGAGCGGAGAACGATCGAAGGTCATCGAGAGGTTATTCATGACCGTGTTGCGGTTCGGATTGCGCATGACGAGCAGGGGGCGCTTCACGGAATCAAGAGCTCGGGCTAGCCGCGTGCGGTCGCGGAAACCTTGGTGGGCGTCTCGTGGCTCGTCCAGGAACGACTTGGTAATTCCTCGGACGACCGGATTGCTGTCTTCCTGCATGTACCGGTTCAGAACGGCGGGGTCAGCGGTCTGATGGGCAGCGAGACTTTGGGATTGGATTCGCTCGATCGGTGCCAGCAGCCAATCGATAAGAAGACGAACACGGCGCACCTCACCCACCAGAATCAACCCTCCAGCATGAAACCTTCCGGGAAGGAGGGTGGAACGGAAGGTGCAGCCTGATGCGCTGATCGCTCCCAGAACGTGGTTTACCGCGAGCCAGCAGATGTCGCTCGAAAGACCGAAGAGGCGAGAGAGAGTAACTCCGAGATTTTCGCAGGCGCTGACGTCACCTGCACCAAGCTCGTGAATTGGAACCTCGAATTTCATAGCGCCGCCTCCTTGTGGGTGGCATTCAGTTTCTGGCGGGCGTTCATGACCCACTCCAATTCAGCCGATAGGAAGTCATGGCACTCATCGTTGTGCGCCAGTTCATCATCGGATGCCGGGGGCAAGGCGAACTTGTCACGCGACTTCTGATCCACCCTGGCACCTCCAACGCGCAGTTCCTCCCGGCCGTTGTGGAAGATTTCCTCTAGCCTCCACTGGTGTTCCGTCAGGAGTTCCTGTTGGTTGTCGGTGAGCCATTCGGAGATTGTCCAGTTCGGGCATCGTGGTGCCTTCTCGTTTCGGTTGATGGTAAAGATCAGAGCCGTCAAAACACTCTGCTCGCCGCTCTGAGCCCATTTGAGCGCTCTTTCGAAGTCTCGGCGGTCTGCTTCGATATCCCGGCACAAGCGCCGGAGATCCGTCTGTAGGACCTCTTCGTGGTGATCGAGGTAGTCGGACAAGCAGGCGCGAATAATGCCGGGCTTGGCGGCGAACCTGCGAAACGAATCGGGGATGAACTGGTGCAGGGGATTGGAGCTTCCTGGACGAAACAGGGACCGAAATGCCGTCCCGGCCCACTCCTCCGTTTGGTACTGAATATCCATTTCCAGCAGGTGCCGGAAGATTTCGAGGAACGCGGAGTTGATAACCCCGCGTTCAAAGAGTCCCTGCAGTTTGCCGTAAATTACCGGAGACGGCTCCGATTCGAAGAACTGGAGCGCCTCTTCGTAGAAGCTCTCCCATGTTTCCTCACCGGAGACATCCGTGAGGTGTGCGATTGCTGTTGTCATGGTGTGATTTGTTCAACGTTCTGGGGAAAAGGTTGTGGTGGGTGCCCCCTCCCTGCTCGATGGCTTCGTCTTGGGACTCAGCCCTCGGAGGGATGCTTCCCCATCACCAGATGGGATGTCGGCAAGAGATGCTTTTGGCCGGCGTCGGATTACCTGCTTGGGGACACGCCTGACGTATGACTCCCTGTTGCTCCTCGAAATGGCTGGGCGGCCACTCTGGAACCATCTCCACGCGTAGTAGGCGTATCTGGGGCCGCACAGGGAAAGCAAAGCGGCCAGGCCCGGGGCACCAAGCGCTTCAGCAAATGAGGCCAGAAGTTGACGCAGAAACTTCGAGTTCACGCAGAACTTGTCCGTACAGCATTTCAAATTCCTTGAAGCGGTCCACCAGCGACAGTGCTTCTCTTCTTTCCAAAAGCCCAGGTCCCATGATTGTGAGACTGTCTTGCCCAGGTAGTTGGTGACGGCTACGCCGCTTTCGTAAATGGGTGCGACCTCGCACCGCCCGAATCCCACATCCCGGGCCATCCGCTCAATCTCATCCCAAAGCTTCAAGGTATCCGGATTGACGAGCTGACGTTTGCGCTCTCGATCCTCCTTTCTGAGAGTCCTGAACTTTTCGAGGGCAACTCCGCGTCGAGCATTGAAGAAAGTCGGCAGTAACACGTGGAAGTGGATTGCTCGGTTACTGCTTCGTTCCCGGACCCAAAGGAAGGAAGGCCAACGCCGCTTGAACCTCTTCAGGAGCTTGTCCAACATTTTGGATGCCGTCTTGGCTGCGATAACCGGTACCGGGAAGGTCAGTGTGACCAGTACGACATGATCGTCCGAGTATTTGGCGAAGAAGGCCTCTGCAGTGAATATCATCTTGGTGAGGGAACGCCGCAGGGACTGAAGACTCTGCGGCATGTCCTCGATATTCAGAACCGTCGGAGGTTCGTAGACATAGGCCGAGGTAAGGGACATCGGATGGATACGGCGAACCGTTGCGGTGAATTAAGTGATATTATTGACAAGATTAGGGGGCCGTGATGTCGCCTCCCGGCCACTCGCTTTTGCGGTTCCACCAAGAATCGAGCCATTGCTCGAACTCCACAGGATTCTCCTGCCGATTGCGGATTTTCCCGGTGCCGAGCGATTTATCGGGCCAGAGATGCAGCCGCTCACTGAGGCCTGCTCGTTCCGCAGCACGTTCGCCGAGTCGAAGCATCTCGATGGCGTACTCGCTCCATGACTCGCCGTCTTTGAACGGGGAAACATCGATCGAGAGTCCTCTTTGTTCTGCCATGTCGGCGATTTTTCTCGCTACCCCTAGACGGAGATTGATCGGCTCAAAGAATACCGTCATGGGACTTGCCGGCTTGATTGCCTCCATAAGCTCAACGAGGTTTTCTTCCGATGTGCCGGGGTATACGGGAGCGATCGCCACAAAGGTGGCAATGCCCTGGGCGTGAGCCTCGGCTAGCATGGAAAGGCGATGCCGTGGCGCTGGAGAACCAGGCTCAAAGAGGCTGGACATCCCTGTATCGAGAGTCGGAAGGCTGATCCCCAGCATGGCCCGGTCACCCAGGCTGCGAATTATGCCAAAGTCACGTTTCGCTAGCGGACTGCGGGTCAAGATTCGCACGTTGAGGTCCGAGTAATCCCGGATGAGTTCCAGTGCTCTCCTAGTCAGATACTCGGCATGCTTTTGGAGCTTCCTGCGTTGTGATTTATCGGCGCATCGGATGACCTGATATGGATCACTCGTCGAGCACATGAAAATCGCCCGGTTCCCGTCGGCGTTGAGTTCGCCGATCGGAATCCTCGAAGCTTTTTCGAGGGAGCGGACAAAGGCTCGCTCGTCCATCGGGCGCGGTAACGCGTACTTTCCCCATTGCTCAACGGGGTCGGAGATGCCGTACGACGAGAGTTGCGACTGCAACTTTACCGGAGAAACTCCGGGTACGTAGCAAAAGAGGCACCCGTGAGAACATCCAACGAACAGATTGCAGGAAAAACTGCTGAGCGCTTTGTGGACGAACTTGTTTCGGACGACAGTAGCGGAATTGTCCCAGAGTCCTGTAGTAATGAGACTGGTTTCTGAAGATGGATTGTTCATTTTTTCCTCCCAAGAAGAGTTGCCATGTTGCTTTCGATCTCGGTCCAAATGAGATCTAGCTGGTTGCGGGCATCCTCGGAGATGCCGGTCGATTTCTGTACGAATTGCCGAAGTCGCTTTTGCAGTTTGATCGCAGTGGTCACAACGGCATCTGCTGAAGAATCGCGACAACCTGTCTTGGCTGCTTTGGGCTCGTTCTCAGCTCCCTTTCCGCAGCTTTCGTAGATCTCCGTCAGCTTTGGGTTCTCCAAATCTGTCAACTCTGACAGTTTTGGCTCCTCAGCGAGCTTCATCCATCGGCATGCCGTGGATTGAAAGAGTTCGGATACGTTCTCTCTGAGCCAAGTCTCCCATTGACCATGAGGGAGTCTTGCTTTGGCCTCTAGGAGCAGCTTTCCGGCATTAATCGCCGCCGATACGCGGCTTCTTTTCAGCGCTTCGAGCCCGATTCTCTCGCACTCTTCGACAGTCGTCGCCGCATCGCGGATCTGGCTGGCGAGATTTTTGAGCTCTTCGTCGGTAGTGGTGGACGGATTAAGGCTCATTTTCCTCCTCCTCGCATCTGTTGATTGAGGAAGCTGCGGATTGAGTCGCAGTCAAATAGACGACGGCCACGTAAAGCTCCGCGCCGCCGAATGCTGACGCTTCGGATCTTGCCTTCTCCTACAAGTTCGTAGGCTTGTGAACGAGATATGCCGAAGAGTCGCCTGACCGCTTTCGCATCAGCGAATTCGGGCAGGACTTCTCCGCCGGCCTCTACAGGTGAATTGTTTTTTTTCATCCAGGGGAGTTTACCCCTGTCCGATATTCACCTTTTTGAGGGTCGTCTAAATGGGTCCGGATTCGTTCGGATTTTGTCCGGTGGTGCTGCTCCCAAAACCGCTCGACGACAAAAAGCTGTCCGGAAGTCCGGTTAGCTTGTCCGGATGCGAAATCATTTTTTTGGAAGGGACTCGGAGACCGAAACCTTCCGAATCGCTCGTTGAAGCTGGCTTTTCAACCATCCGTCAGATATCAATAAATCCGGTGTTTTTCTCCCGGATACGTGTTTGAATTTAGCGGGATTATCTGCAGCGCCTTGGTGCCTATTCCGATTCTTCCTCTCAGCGTCTTGGTGCCTTTCCCAGTTCTCTTTGAGTACATTCAATACAGAAACGACGGTCGCCGAAACCTTTTGACCCGACCTATGAACATATCCGAATTTGTGGAAGGCCCTTCGCAGGTTTTGCTCGGTCTTGTAATCAGTCCGGAGAAGCACCTCGTCTTCAGTGAGTAACTCACCATCCTTTCTGATGCTCGACCACGCACTTAGGACGTCGTATCGAAGCAATCTTTCCCGTCTCTCGCTTTCTCGAAGTACCCGGGGATTAACTTCCCGACGACTGAGAATCACAGACTCCGCCAAATCGTACAGGTAAGCCGCATTCTGTAGGCCTTGAATATATAGGTTTTCAAGTTCTTCAATGGGTACTCTCGTGAAAGCCTGCCCAAATAGAGGTTCATCTCCTTCGGCGGGATAGTCCGGTTCTTCAACAAGGTCGTACATTGTTTCTTCCTTGAAGTGTGCAGGCACTATGAACTCAAACCTCAGAGCGATCTGAAGCAAGTCTATCGGCGACGCTTCGTAGCGAGGCAAAGATGTTTTTCCCGATCTGGGCTTTGTTTGGGGTACTTTGTTTGCGGGCTTGGATGGCTGCTCTTTCGTTCCTTCGCCTAGCTTCGATTGAGGGGCACTTTTTTTCATGAATTCAGATATGCAAGATGCCGTTCCCGCAACAAGTGGTTCTTTTCCAACCGAGAAATGCCGTTTGATCTCTCGGGTGCCTCAACACGTTCCATCACAGCGGCTAGCGATTGTTCTTCGTCAGGCGTATTTGCACTGAGGTCGCTGTTTCAAAGATTTCTTTTGAGGCTTCGCGCCGGGGATCTGCTCGAAAGCCGCCTCCTTGGTTTTGGTTACTCAAGAGCCGCTTCGGAACTCGGCGGAAGTGGGTGGGCGAGAACGGACTTGTTATGACTTACCGTTATGACTCGGGGCAAAAAGAAAGACCAATGCTTTGTAAGTCATTGGCCATGAGGATTTGGAGCGGGTGACGAGACTCGAACTCGCGACATCAACCTTGGCAAGGTTGCACTCTACCAACTGAGTTACACCCGCGTAACTTGGGAGGCAAAGAGTACCGCACTCCTCTCAAACGTCAATCGCGGTTTTCAGGATTTTGAAGATTTTTTGGCGGGGGGTTGGCTTTCGCAGAAAGGCTCTGATCGTTGCGGCTTTTGGGGCTGGAGAGGCGAGTCAGCTCATGGAGGCTCTATGACGGGGACGATGTGTGCAGATATCGGAAAATGCGGATCTGTGCTGGTTGAGCGTGCGCCGCCTGGAATGAAGCCAATAAGCTGCCGGTTTGCGCTTATCGGGAATGATGTGGCGCTCGTGGAGACCGACGCCTGCTCGAAGCGAGGCTTGGAGAGGGCCTGAGGTCCGGACGATCGGGGGGAGCGTACGTGGTCTTGCGGGGGGAGGGTCGCGGCGGCCATCACTCTGCCTCGCTTTGGGCTGTACCTATCCCGGTCGTCGCGTTTCCGGGGAAACTTTCGACGTCAGGGGCTGGTTTCCGGAATCAGATGTGCACGACCAATGCTCCCTGCTTCTTTCCACCCGGCCACCGCGATTTGCGCAGAGCGTATTTTCAAAAAGTACACGTTTGAAAAGAACACGTGATCCCGGGCGCTATGTCGCGGCGTGGGCGGTGTGACGGACGGCGACGTATTGGGTGTTGGGGAGGATGACTTTGCGGATCTCCACGGTGGCGGAGGCGGCGGGGTAGTCGCGGACGAGCATGTGGCTGATCTCGCTGGCGAGGGTCTCGATGAGGCGGCGGGGGCGGGCCTGGGCGAGGCGGACGATGCTTTGCGCGGCGGCGTCGTAGTCGACGGTGCGGGTGATGTCGTCGTCGAGGGCGTCAAAGGGGACGCGGGGGATGATGGTGATGTCGAGGTGGATGCGCTGGGGCTGGGCGCGTTCCTCGTCGGGAACGCCGATGTGGACGTCGACGGCGAGGGCTTTGATGCGGATTTCGTTCACGGTGGTGGTGGGGTCTTGGGCGGGGGTGAGACGGGCTATCGTGGGGATCTGGCCAGAGGGGTCAGGAGAGGAGGCGCTGGAGGGCGGCGAGGTCTTGGACGATGATGCTGGGGCGGGCGGGGGTGAGTTTTTCCAGGGGGTCAAAGCCGGTGAGCACGGCGACGTCGAGCACTCCGCCGTGGCGGGCGGTCTCGATGTCGTGGACCATGTCGCCGACGAACATGGTTTCGGCGGGGTTCAGGCCGTGGTCGTGGAGGATGTCGCGGATTTTTTCGCGCTTGTCCATGATCTCGACGTAGGCGTGCTCAAAGGAGGCGTAGACGCCGAGGCGGCCGGCCTGGGTTTCGAAGTGATGCTTCTTGATGGTGCTGAGGAGGAAGGTGCGGCGACCCGTGCTGGCGCAGAACTCGAGGAATTCCCTCGCGCCTGGGAGCAGCTCGACGCGCTCCTGGAGGTTGGCAAAGAAGCGCTCGTAGAGGACCTCGAGGCCCTCGGTGGTGGCCTCGGGGAGGAGTTCCGCGTAGAACCCGGAGAAGGGGAGCCGGAAGTGGTGGCGGAATTCCTCGAGCGTGAGCGGGGCGCGACCGAAGTCGTGGAAAATGGCGTTGGTGGCCTCCAGTACGGGGCCGAGATCGTTGGCAAGGGTGCCGGACCAGTCGAGGATGACGTTGCGGATCATCGGATTGGCGGGAGGTTATGCCCGCGGGCGGGAGACGGCGAGTTTTCAGTGATGCGGAAAGGACAGGTTTTTACAGAAGGTCGCGAAGGACACAAAGGGAAGGCACATAAAGGCAGGGATCGAACAGAAGGTAGCGAAGGAAACGAAGGGCGTAAGCCGGGGTTGCGGGACGCGGTGAGTATTGCTGCGCGTGATGCTTCTGGCGGGGGCGAGGTTGCATCTGGTTCAGTGGCTTGATGTTGCGTGGTGGCGTTTGAGGGCGCGGATTGATCGCTGACAGCCCGAGGACGGGATGCTGTACGGCTTGGGCGGACGGGCTTGTTTACGGTGGGGCGATGGTGCTGGCGCAAGCGGGATTGCGGGCATGGCAAAGCCTCCGGGGACGGCGGTCCCGCGGAGGCTGGTGCGAAATCGGTTCCCCGTCCCGGCCTTTGCGTTGCCTCCGGCTATGAACGGCGGAGACAACGCGAGGAGAGAGGGCCGGGCGAGGAAGGTGTGTGAGGTTTACTCCACGGCTTTCACCGGCGGGATCGTCCATGTCCCGTTGATGATCGAAGGATCGTCGGTCTTGGGCCAGTACATGCGGAGCATGAGGATGAACTTATCCTTCGGAGCAGGGAGCCAGTTGGACTCCTTGTCGGCGCCGGGCGATTCGTTCTGGATGTAGAGGTCGACGGAGCCGTCGTCATTCGTCTTCAGGTTTTCGCGGGCGCTGATGCTGTAGCGGTTCAGCGGGTTGTCGACGAAGAAGTAACCCTGGTCGTACATCGTGATCGACCAGAAGCCATTCACCGGCGGGAGCTGGCCCTTGGGGAAGTGCATGACGTATTTCTTGTCACCAGTGTAGGAGGTGAGGATGGTCGGGCCTTCCGAGGTGGGATAGATGGCGTCCTGCGGCAGGTTGGCGCCCAGTCCGATGGCGGCGATGAAGGCGCGCTGGATGTAGTCGGTGCCGTAGTTGCCGGTCTTGGTGAAGTAGAGCCAGCCGTGCTCGAGTTTCTCGTCGCTAGTGGCGAGGCCTTCCTTCATCCAGAGCATGATCTTTTCGTTGGCGATCTTTGGCACGAGCGAAAAGGCCTCCTTGGCGGCGGGATTGAGCTTGCTGCTGTCGAAGGGCTTGCCGGCGACGATGCCGAGCTTGGCCATCTTTTCCAGCATGGGCTTGTCGGCTTCGGCGGGCGGGTTGTTCACGAGGAGCTGGGCGAGGAGGGTGAAGTACTCCTCGGCGCTCAGGGCGTTGACCTGGTCGCGCACAGCGGTCTTCATGTCGATGGAGGGATCGACGACGCCGGGAGCGGGGGTGTAGGGCTTGCCGTAGGCGCTCAGCGGTACGAGGGAAACCTCGTCCTGGAGCTTGTGCACGGCGGCGTAGTCCTCAGGTGTGCCGGTGCAGTAGATGCGGCCGAGGAGCCAGACGATGGAGGTGGGGGATTTATACTGAACGACGCCCTTCGGCAGGTCGCCCTTCCAGCCGGGGCCGGTGATGGCGTAGGTCTGCGCTCCGGTGCCGGTGGTGCGCTTGCCGGGCACCTCAAAGACGTTTGTCCAACCGTCCAGCATCGGAAAGAGGTAATACCTTCCGCTGGCGTCGGGCAGGCTGAGAATCCATGGCTCCTTGCTCACGTCGACCCAGGCGGTGGTGTAGAGGGTGTCGGCGTTGGGCGCGGTGACGTCGCGGTAGGCGGCATTGGGGTACTCCCGCATGCGGACAAACTGTCCCATCGGCGCACGGGTGGCGTCGGGTGCGGCGACATTGGTCATGACCCGGCGGGTCATTTCCATGGTGACGAGCGGGTAGCCGTAGATATAGGCCTCGACGCCGAGGGGCACGGCGGAGAGGGCGGTATCTTTGGATTCTTTGGCCGGGCTGGAGAGCGTGGTCAGCAGCAGGGCGGCGCTGGCCAGACGGATCGTCCAGCGGCGGGTGGATGGCGGGTGGAGTTTCATGGGTGGTATGTTTTTTAAAAATCAACGAAGGACCCGGGCGGGCGACGGGCGCTCACCGGCCGGAATGGATGGGGCCTCGGGGAAGCAGGATGGGCATGTGCGGCAGGGTTTCCCGTCTGAGGGATCGTTAAAAAATCTCGCAACCGCCATGCTGAGCAACCTGTAGCGTAGAGCATGGACTGAGGGATATTGGACCAAAGTCCTATATTGGCCGGGATTTGCCGCAGGCTCGTGATGCCAGGAGGATGTTGCAGTGGACAGCCTCCGGAGGATTGGCTACGAGCAGGGGAGTTCATGCTCCCCCTTTCCAGGAACCCAAGACGGTCTGAGCCGGCGGCCTGCCGGGTGGGCGCACCTCCTCGTCCCATGTCATGAACTGGGTCATCTCCATCTGGTCGATGACGGCGGCGGTGTGCGCCACGCTGGCCGTGCTAAACGGAGCCGTCTGGTTTCGTAACCGCTCCAGTGCAAACGGCGTCTTTGCCATCATGGCCGCGTGCTCGACAGCGGTATCGCTGTGCGAGCTGAGCCTGATGCTGGCCACGAGCGCCGCGGTCTATGCGGAAATCCTCCGCTGGGCTCATGTGCCGGTTTCCATCCTGATCATCGAGATCGTCAGCTTTACGCGAGTCTACCTGAAGGCGGGGCGGCCCTGGCTGGCGTGGACGGTTTATCTCTTCCGCGTGGCGGTCCTGAGCGTGAACTTTCTTACCGGGGAGAATATCAACTTCACCCGCATCGATTCGCTGACGCATGCGCCCTTTCTGGGCACTCAGGTGGCGATACCGGTGGGCGAGAGAAACCCCTGGATGATCATGGCGCAGATGAGCCTCCTGATCCTGGCCGCGTTCATGGTCAATGCGGCGTGGGAGGTGTGGCGGCGCGGGGAACGGCGCAAGGCGCTCGTCACGGGCGGCGCGTTTATTCTCTTCATCGCCATGGGCACGACGCAGAGCGCGTTGTCCCTGTGGGGCGTGGTGAATCTCCCGGTCATTCCCAGCGTCTTTTTCGTCGGCGTCGTGGTGGTGATCGGGCTGGAGCTCAGCCGCGACATGATGCGGGCCGGAGAGCTCGCTTCGGAATTGCGCGAGGGCGAGAAGCGCCTGGCTCTGGCGGCGGAGGCGGCCCATCTGGGCGTCTGGAGCCGGGAACGGGCCCGGGAGGAGATATGGGCCTCACCCAACTGGCGGCGGCTGTTCGGATTTTCCGCAAGCGAAAGGGTCACACTCAACCAATACCTCGAGCGTGTCGCGCCGGAGGATCGCGAACTGGTGAAGGAAGCCTTGTGGCATCCGAACCAGTCGGACGATCGCTACGAGGTGGAGTATCGCATCGTACTGCCGGATGGGCGGATGCGCTGGATCGCATCGCGAGGGAGGTTTGAGTCGGGTGCGAGCGGGCATCCCGGGGCCGCCTGCGCGGTCTCGGTGGATATCACGGCGAAAAAGGAGGCCGACCGCGTGTTGCAGGAGAATCGCGAGGAACTCGCCCACCTCTCGCGCGTGGCCATGCTGGGAGAGCTGTCGGGTTCGCTGGCTCATGAGCTCAACCAGCCGCTGGCAGCGATCATGAGCAACGCCCAGGCGGCGCAGCGGTTTCTTGCCAGGGAGGATTTTGACCGGCAGGAGATGGCGGAAATCCTGGGTGATATCGTGGCGGCGGACCAGCAGGCGGGCGATGTCATCCGCTCCCTGCGGGCGCTTTTCAAGAAGGGCGAGACCAACCGCCAGCCGGTCGATGCCAATGAAACCCTGTGCGCCGTCCTGCGGCTCGTGCGCAACGACCTGATGAACCACCAGATCTCCGTGGAGACGCACTTTGCCGACGGTCTGCCTAGGGTTCAGGCCGACCGGGTGCAGATTCAGCAGGTGGTGCTCAACCTCATCTTCAACGGGGCTGAGGCCATGGCGGAGGCGCAGACCGAAAGCCGCCGTCTCGTCGTATCCACCGAGCGGCAGGGCGCGGACGTCCGCATCGCCGTGCGGGATGGCGGGCCCGGACTGGCCCCGGGAATGGAGGCGGAAATCTTTGAGCCGTTTTTTACGACGAAGGCGCACGGGCTGGGGCTCGGCCTGGTGGTCTGCCGCTCGATCCTGGAGGGGCATGGCAGCGTGCTCGAAGTCCGAAACCATCCCGAGGGAGGCGCGGAGTTTTCCTTCGTGCTCAAGGCGGCCACCTCAGTGCCATCATGATCTACATCGTCGACGATGAACCTGCGGTGCGCCGCGCCCTGGATCGCCTGCTGCGAGCCAGTGGTTACGAGGTGACGGTCTTTGACTCAGCCTCGGATTTCCTTGCGAACAAGCCCGACGCATCTCCGGCCTGCCTCGTGCTGGACATCGCGATGCCCGGCCTGTCCGGGCTGGAGGTGCAGGAGGCGCTGGCTGGGGAAAACAGCCTGCTCCCCATCATTTTCCTCACGGGTCGGGCGGATGTGCCGATGTGCGCGACGGCGATGAAGCGCGGAGCGGTGGATTTCCTCACCAAGCCGGTGAAAGACAGCGACCTCATCGCCGCTGTGGATCGCGCCCTCGATCTCAGCCGCCATCGGCATCAGCAGCGGGAGGAATGCCTGGGCATCGACGAACGCCTGGCCCGCCTCACCCCCCGCGAACGCGAGGTGCTGGAGCTGGTCGTCACGGGCCTGCTGAACAAGCAGATCGCCGCACAGCTCGGGATCGCGGAAAAGACGATCAAGGTTCACCGCGGCAGGGTGATGGAAAAGATGAGCGTAAAGTCGGTCGCGGAGCTGGTCGGCCTGATGGACCGCCTGAAAATGCGGTAGCCGACTCCGTCGCAGCGAAGCGTCGCCCTGTCCTTCGTGTCCTTTGCGACGTTGGCTTCGCCTGTCTCGCAAGCTCGGCTCTGTAAAAACTGCCTTTCCTCCGCGAGATTTCAGCGCGTCTTGCGTTTACGGCGTCCCGTCATCTCCCGGTAACGCTCCCTCCCTCTTTGCTTCCTTGGCTACGTTGGCTCCGCCTGTCTCGCAAGGCTCGGCTCTGTTCAAAATTCCTGTCTTCAACTCCGGAAGCGCACTTCGCGGATGGCCTTGGCGCCGAAGCGGGCCTGGAGTTTCTGGAGGATCTGGGGTTTCCAGGTGCGGTCGAGCTCGTAGCGCACGGTGGGCTGGAGGACCTGGACGGTGAGGATGCCCTCGCGCACGCCAGCGGGCACGGAGTGGGCGGCGAGGAATTCCCCGACGATGTCCTTCCACGCGCCCTGGACCTCCTGCTCGTTGAGGCGCTCGGAGAGGCCGAGCTTGGGGAGGAGCTTCTTCAGCGCGTCGGAGACGGCGACGCAGCGGTCGGGCTTCTCGGGCGGATCGGGGAGGCCGCGCCAGTCCTCGAGCACACGGCGGCGGATTTCCTCTTTGCGCAGGGCCATGGCGTGGGGTGGTCGGGGGAAGAAAAAAGGCCTCCGTTGCGGCGGAGGCCTTCCTTCGTTAAATCTGGAATGTCGGGCGGCTTATTCGCCGTCGTTACCGATGGCCTCGACCGGGCAGCCGTCCATGGCTTCCTTGCAGAGGGCCTCCTCGTCGGGAGACTCGGGCTGTTTGTAGACGAAGCTGTGTCCGCCGTCGTCGTCGCGCTTGAAGTTGGCCGGAGCGGTTTCGCGACACAGGTCGCAATCGATGCACTGGTCGTCCACGTAGAATTTTCCTCCCACGTTCTGCGCGTATTTGTTCGCTAGATCTGCCATAAAAAGTTGATTCCTATCCGATGGCGGAAACTAATTTCCGTACCAAGGATTGCAATCGTTTTTTGCCGAGGCACATCATAAAGGTGAATGATGACCGTACCGACACTAGAGCCTGTCATGCCCGCTGAGGGCCGGCACGTAATCCATCTTTTTTTCCGAATCGACTACGCCTCATGGGATATTCTGGATAACTCGGAGAAAATCGCGGCCAAAACCGCCCTGGCGCAGCTGGTGCAGAATATCCGCGCCACGCCGGATACGCAGCTCCTCACCTTCAGCATGGTGTCGCCCAAGGCGGACCTCGGCTTCATGCTCCTGACGAAGGATCTCCATGTGGGCGACCAGTTTGCCAAGCAGCTCGGGCTGGCGCTCGGGCCGGGCATCCTCGTGCCGGAGTTCAGCTGGCTCTCGATGACGGAGCGCAGCGAGTACACGACATCAGAGGAGGAATTCCTCATCACCCTTGAGAAAGAGGAGGGCATCGCCCCCGGCACGCCGCAGCAGGAGGAGCGCCTCGCGGCCTTCCGGGCGCGCATGGCGAAGTACATGAAGGACCGCCTGGAGCCGAACCTCCCCGACTGGCCGGTCGTCTGCTTTTACCCGATGTCCAAACGTCGCGGTACGACGGGGCAAAACTGGTACGCGCTCGAGTTTGAGGCCCGCAAAAAGCTCATGCTCGGCCACGCCCGCGTGGGCCGCACGTACCACGGTCGCGTGCTCCAGCTCATTACGGGCTCGACGGGGCTGGACGACATGGAGTGGGGCGTGACGCTCTTCTCCCGCAGCACGTCGGACATCAAGGCGATCGTGTACGAGATGCGCTTTGACGAGGTGAGCGCGCAGTATGCGGATTTTGGCGAATTTTTCATCGGCCTCCAGATGCCGCTTGATTCGCTCTTTGCCCGGGTGAGTTTGTAATCGTGCTCACGGAAAAGCTCGCCCGCCTGGAGGAAATCCTGCGCTCCCGTATGCCGCTGCTCGTGGCGTACTCGGGGGGCGTGGACAGTACGTGCCTGCTCGCGGCGGCTCATCGCACGCTGGGCGAGGCGGTCACGGGCATCATCGCCGACAGCCCGAGCCTCCCGCGCCAGGCGCTGGCCGAGGCGCTCGAGGTCGCGGGGCGCATCGGTGCGCGCGTCGAGGTGGTGACGACACAAGAGTTTGAGGACGAGCGGTATGTGAGCAATCCGGTGAATCGGTGCTATTTCTGCAAGAGCGAGCTGTTTCTGCGCATGGACGAGCTGGCGCGCTCGCGCGGGGCGGCGGCGCTGGCCTATGGCGAGAATGCCGACGACCCGGCCCACCTGCGGCCCGGCTCGCAGGCGGCGGCGGAGTTTGCCGTCATCGCCCCGCTGAAGGCGGCGGGCTTGACCAAGGCCGACGTGCGCGAGCTATCCCGCCAGTGGGGCCTCCCCACGGCGGACGCCCCGGCCCAGCCATGCCTGTCGTCGCGCATCCCGCACGGCACGCCGGTGACGCGCGAGGCGATCGAGCTGGTCGAGCGCGGCGAGGCTTTTCTAAAGGCGCAGGGTTTCCGGGTCTTTCGCGTGCGGTATCTGCCGACGGACCAGCCCGGCGCCCGCGTGCAGGTGGCTCCGGAGGAACTGGGCGAACTCTTCCGCGTGGAGGACGAGATACGCGGCGGCCTGCGCGAGGCGGGCTTCGCCTCCGTGGAGCTCGACCCCGACGGCTATCGCGGCACCGTGGCCTGAAAGACAGGAACTTTTTACAGAAGGTCGCAAAGGACACAAAGGGTTGGCGGCCTTTCGGAGCCGGGTGGCGGCGTAGATTCCTCGCATGGCTCTCCATTTAGGCGGGGAGCGTTTATCGGATGGTGAACTTTGGGTGTCAGCAAGGGCGGACCCGTTGCTCGATCACCCGGAATGAAAGAGAATCCCGCTGCCGCCATCCGACGGAGCTTTCCGTGAAACGCGGCGGCTGTCTCTTCACAGGCCGCCGCGAGCGCTTCCGAAAGCCCCCGCGATCAACAAATCGCGCCCCTCTTCGTTTCCTTCGCTACCTTCTGTTCCACCCTGCCTTGAGGGTCTTATCCTTTGTGTCCTTTGCGACGTTGGCTCCGCCTGTCTCGCAAGCTCGGCTCTGTAAAAAGTTCCTGTCTTTCCTCCGCCTCAGATCCAGCCGATCGGGAGGTTTACGGCGTCGCGTCCTAGCGCGTTACGCCCAACCCCTTTGCTTCCTTCGCTGCCTTCTGTAAAAGCTTCCCCCGTCTTTCTTCTGTTCAACCTATTCGAAGAACTTCCGTAGCGCGTCCTGTTCGTCCGGGGTGGCGGTTTGCTGGAGGGCGGTGTCGCCGCCTTTGCCGGTCGTGATCGTGCCGCCGGAGGTCGTGGCGGGGGCTTCGGTGTTTGGCTTGGGTTTGGAGAGCCCGAGGCTCGTCACTTCGCCGAGGGTGGCGCGGGAAAGGTCGTCGTTGGAGATGCCCTCGGTCGTCTTCGTGCCGAGGTCGGTCGGCTTGTCGCCCATGGTGAGCGGCGCCGCGCCGGGGCCGCGCGAGATGCCGCCCTGGCCGAACTGGACCACCGCATCCGACACGCGCGTGCCGTTTTCTCCGGGCTTGTACCCCTTGCCGTTGCACACCTTGCAGCCCTCGCCCATGCGCTCGCAGAGGGCCTTGTATTCGGCGGCGGAAAGCTGGCGGAGCTTGGAGGCGTCGAGGGTCTTGAGCTGCTTTGCCAGCTCGGCGTTGAGCTGGCCTTTCTCCAGGGCGGTGGCGGATTGACGGAGCGCCTCGTTGAGCGAGGGCGAGAGGGCGGCGAATTCCTGCTCGGATAGCGCGCGCGCTGTCTCCATGGCGTCGAGCGCGGCGGAGAGGTCCTTGCCCAGCGCGGCGAGCGAGGTGTCGAGCTGCTCGGCCAGGTGGTCGCCCGCCTCCAGGCTTTCGTGGGAATACCAGTCTTCCTTGGGCTGGTCGCGGAGGGATTCCAGCGATTGGGCGAGCTCCTCCCGCGCCTGCTCCTCGAGGAGCTTCGATTCCTTGATCTCTTCGAGCTTTTCCTCCACGGCGGTCCAGGCGGGCGGCTCGGTGACATTCGCGGCCACGGTGGCCTGCGCGGCGGGAATGGGAATGGCCAGCGCGGCGATCCAGAGCGCGGCGGCGGCGACAGGCGGCCAGGCGAGGCGCGCCCAATCCCACCCGAGGCGGAAGCGCGCATCATCGCGCGGCGCGGGCCAGTCGCCCACGCCCTCGGCGGCGGAGGTCAGCCGCGTGTGCAGCCGTAGGTCGGCGTCGAGCCGGGTGAGCGCCTCGGCGGCGGTGAGGTATTGGCTGCGCCCGCGCACCCAGGCGGCCACGGCGGAAACGGCCACGAGCGCGCCCGCCAGCCAGAGCGCGGGAGCGAGGGCGGCATGCATGGCCCGCAGAGCGAGCACGAGCACGGTGGAGACGATGGCCGAGGCGACGAAGAGCGGCAGAAACCGCTGGAGCCACCAGGCGAAATTAAACCGCCCGGCCTCGCGCCGCGCCCGGTTTCGCCAGAAGGTCTCGTTCATTCCCCGCAGCTTTGGCGCACCCAGGCGAGATAGGCCGGGGACGCGGTTTCCGGGTCGAGCACGACGAACTCCGGCGTGTCGTAGGGATGCAGGGCGAGCAGACGCTCGCGCAGGTCGTCGAGGCGGCTCGCGCCGGTCTTGAGCAGCACGACGCTCTCGGTCGAGTCCTCCACCTTGCCCTGCCACACGTAGAGCGACCTCGCCGGGGGCAGGATGGTGCCGCAGGCGATGACACGCTCCTCCAGCAACTGGCGCACCACGGCCGCCGCCTCGTCCGGCGTGGCAAAGGTGGTGAGCGCGAGTTTCATCGGAAAAAACTGCCGGTCAGGCGGGAACGAGCGACGGCTTGCGCACGATCCACCCGCCGCCGACCACGCGGTCGCCGTCGTAGAAGACCGAGGCCTGGCCGGGCGTGATGGCCCGCTGCGGCGTGGTCAATACCACCCGCGCCATGTCGGCGGTGAGCGGCTCCACGCGGGCCGGAGCACCGGGGTGCGCGTAGCGGATCTTCACGGAAAGCTCGCCCGTGAGCGTGGCGGGATCGACATGCCACGTCACGCGGTTCACCTCAAACTCCTCGCGCACCAGATCCTCCTCGCCGCCCACGATCACGCGGGAGGTCTCGGGGTCGATGTCGACGACGTACATCGGCTTGGGCGAACCACCGGGCAGCCCCTTGCGCTGGCCGATGGTAAACATCTCGATGCCCTCGTGGTCGCCGAGGAATTTCCCGTCCACGTCGTAAATGCCGCCGGGATGGAATTCCCCCTCGCCGAGGTGCGACCGCAGGAAGGCCTTGTAGTCATTCCCCGGCACGAAACAAATCTCCTGGCTGTCCTCCTTGTCGGCGACGCGCAGGCCCAGCTCGCGCGCGATCTCGCGGATCTCGGGCTTCGTCATGCCGCCGAGCGGCGTGAGCGCGTGCCGGAGCTGCTGCTGGCTGAGGCTGAAGAGGAAGTACGACTGGTCCTTGCGCCCGTCGTGCCCCTTGCGCAGCACCACCTCATTCGCGTGATGCTCGATGATGGCGTAGTGGCCCGTGGCGATGTAATCCGCCCCGAGCGCGCGGGCCTTCTCCCAGAGGTTGCCAAATTTCAGCTTCTCGTTGCACATCACGCACGGGTTTGGCGTGCGCCCGGCGCGGTATTCGCTGGAAAAGTAGTCAATGACGAGCTTCTCGAACTGATCCGCCTCGTCCACGACGTAATGAGGAACCCCGATCCGATGAGCCACGCCCCGGGCGTCCGCAATGGCGGATGGGCCGCAGCACTTGTCCTCGGCACGAGAAATACAGTCCTGCGGCCAGACCTTCATGGTCACGCCGATGACTTCATATCCCTGCTGCTTGAGCAGATGGGCGGTCACACTCGAGTCGACCCCCCCGCTCATCCCCACAAGGACGCGTTTGCCGTTTCCGTTCACCCGGGGAGTATACCCCGCAGAAAGGGGGCGTCAAATGTTGCGGCGGGGGGCGGTTTGACGGCGAGGAAAGGCTGGGACAGACGGCAGAGACGAATGTGCTGGAAAGCACGCGCGGGGCGGACAGGTTTATTTGCGATGTAACTCGGAATAAAAGCTGCAGCACGGTGTCTAGCCCTCTTCCACCAAACATGGCTGGCAAGCAGCCCATGATTTGATAAAAGACCTCATGCCATCGCTTGACGAACTTAGGTTTGAAACGCTGAAGGAAGACAGGGGGTGGTACCTTGTCGAGTATTACCCGCCTTTCGCAAGAAATCCATTTGCTGTGATTCAAGTCCTTGTTCTTGAGGATCAATCGGCGAAAGATGTCGCACGGGTGTGCCAAGTAATGGAGGAAGAGCTAACTCACTGGATGACAAGATACCCTGTGCCAGCGATGGTTTCGTCGTTTTCTCCGAATGGAGATCTCCTAGGTTTGTCAGGGTTCAAATCTAGCGATCACCTAATTGGTTACTTTGATGGAGGGGCAATAGTTGAACGGGTATGGGGCAAGGTATCGGAGGCTAAATTGCTGGAATTTTCCTCTGAAAGTTTGCGGGATATCTATTCTGATATCCCTTGTCGAACTGTGTTTGAAATTAGGAGCCAAGCGGTAGAAAAGGCAAAAAAGAGAAGGGTTGAGGTGGGTGTTGGATTTGTGATATTGGTTTTCTGGCTCGTGGTTATTCCTGTGATAGTTGCTGTTTTAGGGTTTGCGAGTCCGGTATTGGGTTGGATTGCTTTCCTGTATTCGCTGTGGAAAGCGTTTGTGCAACTGATGAGGTTAATGGGGAAATGGCCTGTTACCAAAGCTGAGAAGGCTCGAGTTGAAGAAGAGCGGCTTATCAGGCATTATTACTGGCATTGTAATCAGAACCCCGAGGGGTTTCAGCGTCTAAAGATGGAAAATCTTGAGCGTTTAGCGCGGAGGAAAATCTGATAATAAATCAAAATTTCCGGATTAATATGCTAGCAATAAAATTTATCCTCTCCTTGGGGAATGTTAACTTTATTAATATGGGCGGATTGTCTTTATGATTATTTCTTACGAGGAAGGATTCCTTAAAATTGAAAATGGAAAGCTTAGTGTGGATGGTGAGTCTGTTGAGTCTCATGAAATCATAAAAGAGCTCGGAAGGGGGGCGAGTGGAATTGTATTTCTTGCGCGAAATCGTCTGCTTGATCGAGAAGAGGCCTTGAAGGTTTGGGTGAAACTCCGAGAGGGGGATCAACGAGATAAAAAGATTCAGGGGCTTATGGAGCTACGAAAACTTGCACAAGCAAATCCAATGTATGCTGTGCAGGTATTTGAGGCGCGCAATTTGAAGTCTGCCGTAATTGCACTGATGGAATATATACCGTCGGTTACTCTTAAGGAATATGTGAAGATGTGTGTTGGTGTTCGGAATATACTTGGACTGGCGTATGCATATATTGAGCTCATTAATAAAACCACCGCTCCGGAAACTCTTCATGGCGATCCGCATGCCTGTAATGTTTTGGTTTGTAAAGAGCAAGTGAGTAAATATGAGACTCTTCTGGTTTTGAAGCTTTGTGACTATGGAACTTCAAAATTTAATAAAAACGCAGATTCTGGAGTTCGGCATTGGAAAACTGTTTGGATGACGCTGGTATATATTACGAAGCGTCTCCCGGGAAGTGATGTGGCTAGGGCTGCTGTGAAGGAATTTAAAGAAATATCGATTGCGAATTTTAATGAAATGTCGAGGCGCCCTGATTTGTTTTCAGCAGAAGAAATGTCGAGAGCCTTGTCTGCCTTTATGCGTGACTATCTTTCTTACTGGGATTATGAGTGGAACTTTGGAGGCTAGAATTATCTTTTGCTTGCGTGCGTGATGGATTGAGGCGGGAGTTCTCATGTGTAGTATTTGTTTTCCTCGTTGCGGGGGGCGGTTGAGGAGGAGATTTTCTGCTCTATCGAGTTATTCGGATTCCGGATGGTTGACTTCTTGAAGGGAGCGGAAGCTGCTAACTTTCTAATAAGAAACTGTCAGCTTAGTAGTGGCGATACGGTATTGATACGTTAAATATTTTCTAGGAATGACATGTGTTGGATTTATCGCTCGCTTTTTCGGATGGGAATATTATGGGCGTTCCGCTAGGACGGGCTGAGACATGAAACTCGACCAGACGGATGCCTGCGGACTGTTTCCCCTCGTGCGGATTTTGCCCATGGTGGGCAATCCGGTGGAGGAGAACCCCATCGATTTGCTGTTCAATCGCTTCTTTGAGCTGGAGGGAACGCCGCTTCGCTTCCTGAAGATCCGGGTCGAGAGGGCGGAGGATCTCGGGGTCTGCCTGGAGGGGGCTCGCAAGATGGGGTTTGCCGGGTTTGCCATCACGGTGCCTTACAAGATGGCCATCGTCCCGCATTGCGACGAAATCCTGGAGTCCAGCCAGGGAGTCGGAGCGGTCAATTTCGTCACCTTCGAAGGCCCGGAGCGCCGGGCGGTCGGAAAAACACGGACGGGGTCGCGATCTGCAATTCCATCCGCCAGCAGATGGAGGTCGCGGGCAAACGCTTCCTCATTCTCGGGGCGGGCGGCGCGGCGCGCGGCATCGGGGCGGAGATCGCGCGGCAGGGGGCCGCCTCCATCGCCATCGCGGCGCGCGATGTCGCGAAAGGCCAGCCGGTGGCGGAGGCCTTGCGGCGCTTTGGCATGGCGGCGGGGTTCGCGGCGGAGGTCTTGCCCTGGAGCGGACCGCTCCAGATTCCCGACGGCACGGACATCGTGCTGAATGCCACCTCGGTCGGGGCCTTTCCCGAGCAGGGAGAGCTCAACCTGGACTGGAGTACGCTGAACAAGGCGGCGATGGCCGTCGATGTCATCACCGGCCCCCGCACCACGCCCTTCCTGCGCCGGGCGCATGAGTTGGGCCTGCTCACCGTGGATGGGGTCGACATGCTCGTCGACATCGTCCATGTCGCCCTCGCCGGGTTCGGCGTGACCGCCGCGCGCGAGGCGATCGACGCCTATGCCTGCGAACTGTCCGGCCCGCCGCTTCGGCGGTAGGAAATGTTGCGGGAAAGGACGAAAAGGCAGGGTTTGAACAAAAGGAAGCGAAGGGAACGAAGGGCTGCGACGGGGCGCTATTTCTCGGAGAGACTGATGTTCTTCATTCAGTGGCGTCTCCGTCTCGCATTGGAACTTTTTCGGGGCTGGTCATGGCTGGGGCGTCTCTTCTTTGCTCTTCGGGAATGGGGGAAACCAAAGCTGGGTTTCGTTGTCGGGCGTCCGGATGACGAGGCGCTGCTGTGTATCGGCCCAGGAGGGGTTGGGCAGGAAGGGCCGCGGGTTGATCTGGATCGCCATCGCCTCCACGAAGGCAGCGGGAGCGAAGAGGTAGACCTCCCACGAATGCGGGAAGTCGCGATAGTGAAAATACTCCCCCGCTCCGCGCGCCCTGCCGGAGTCCCTGGTGGCGAGCAGGAGGTACGCTCCTGCGTAGGCCACGATGGCCAGAGCCGCCGCGAGGATCAGGAGGACGCGCCGCCGAATGAAGGCTCTGCACGATGCTACGCGTTTCATCCGGTCGGACCGTTGGCGATGAATGGTCGCGCGGGGTTTCGTGTCATTTTCTCACCAGCGTTAACTTCTTGTCCAAGGTCTTCTTCATCTCCTTTACGAGGGCGTCGGTCAGGCGTTTCTCGTACTCCCGGGCGGAGGCGATGCCAGTCAGCCTCTGGCTGGTGGTGGTGTAGATCGAGCCGCAGGATTGCACGGTTTGCTCCACCCAGACGATGTAGTTCAGCTGCGAGCGGTTGGAGCCAAACTTGAAGAAAGGCAGCCAGCGCCATGGGGACATATCCGTCGTGATATCGTAAGTTACCGTGACCCGGGCATTGTCGGTCGTGTCATCGAACGGTTTCACCGGCGGCATATACGGCTGGCCGTGATTGTCGTGGTAAACGATGGTGCCAGCCTGCGTGGGACGAACATTGTCGGATGCCCCGCTCATTGATTCGCTGTACGAGGTGTAAAGGTTGAGCTGAAACACACCGCATTCGCGGAGGACCAGGATGAGGACGAGCAGGAGGGCGGACAGGATGAGGGCGCGTTTCACGGCTTGGCCGGGGCGGGCGTTGCGGACGGTCTGGGGTTGATGTGCAGGAAGGAAAGGATGGGCGGGTGGCCGGGGATTTCCATCGTCTGGACAAAGTATTCGATTTCGTCTCCGACAGCGCTGGGCGTGCCGCCGAGCGGGGACGTGATGACGATCTCCTGCCCCTTGCGGTCGACGAAGGTGGCCGTGCCTTCATTGGCCTGGTAGACCTTGAGGACTTTGGCTTTCTCCGTGGAGCTGGAGGTGGTCTTGGGGAAGAAGTTGCACGAGCTCAGGAGCATGGCGGCCAGCAGCAGGCTGGCGAGGGAGGTCACTCTCATGGAGGGCGAGGGTACTTTGCTTAGTGGAAAAAGCAGAGTTTTTTCCTGGCGAAATATTGTGAGAGGTGAAAATGCGGGCGCGCGGAAGGCGGTCGACTCACGAGTACGGCTCCTTACGGTCTGTGCCGCTTTCGCCAGAGATTGAGGAAGTGCTCGATTTTGGACGGGTTCAGGAGGGGGCGAGACGGAAGTCCCATCTTCTTTGTGCGGCGAAGTCGCATCGGATTTGTCCGGTGGTTGGTTTTCGGGACGGTTGATGACGGCATTTATCTGGCCTGCCTGCTGTTTTTATTGACCAGAGGCTCCATCCGGAATCGACTGGGGAGGTTGGGGCGCGCGACGCATGAAAGGGCGGCATATGAGTGAAGCAACTAGTCCAAGGCCCCGACTGATTCTGTATTCCTTCCCGAGATCGATGAATGGCCGCTCGATGAAGAGAAAAGTGAGCGCGGAACTCGCTATGACTAGCGAGGCGACAAAGGGCATGAGGAAGCTATAACCTGTGAGGTCCATTTGCGAAACATCTGCAATCTTCAGATGTGTGAAGAGGAGATAGAGCACGAGGCCATGGATAAGGTAGATGCTGAAGCTGATCTCTCCGAGGAGCAGTACGGATTTCCACCGCAGGAGGCCGAACAGGCTGTTTCCGAACGCGATGATGATAAAGAATCCCGCAATGAGGGCGACGTGAACAAGGTCCCGGGTGTCGGTAATGGGATAAACGATCGCGGCGATGAGGAGGCCAACGGCGAGGAACGAGCCGGCATGTGAACGGGCGAACTGCATGGGGCCGGGCCGCTCGGTCACGAGCCTCGCGGTGGCGCAGCCCACGGCGAAGAGCAGGAAATGCCCGCTCAATAGGCCGCCATATATCCTGGGATAAATGCGGAGCGTGATGCACAGCAGGACAAGGCTCCCGGTGAGAAGCCAGCTGCCACGGCTCAGAACGAGAGCAAGGAGGGGGAGGCTAAGGTAAAAAGCCCACTCGTATCGGAGCGTCCACTCGACCCCGGCGATGATGAGATTGGTACAGGGGAACCGATTGATGCTTCCACTCTGGAACTGCAGCCATCTCCAGTAGTCGTGAAAAAGCTCGCCAGGGCTGGACTTGAGCACGAAGCCGGAATCGATGAAGACGATCAGCGAAATGCACCCCAATACGAAGAGATAAAGCGGGATGATGCGGAACACCCGAGATTCATACAGTCGGCACCAGTCAAGTTTGCCGCGTGCCTTGAGGATCTTCCCGGTGAAGAGAAACCCCGTGATCATGAAAAATATGGCTACTCCCACGCGCCCGTAATTTGTGTAGCACACTCCGCCAAACGGCGCCCATGCACCAGCGGATTTCCAGGAGTATGTAATGGCAAAATGATGAAAAAAGACCGCTAGCGCCAGCAACCCGCGCAGCCCGTCCAGAGTGGCGAAACGGGAAGGTCCCCCCTCGGGTAGTCGAAATGCCCCGGTACGCACCAGTGCGGTCCCGACGATCACGCTGCAGAGCAGAGTCAATAACGAGTACTCTACACCCATACGTCAGCGGCTCAGGGACGAGCGATAAGGATTCCTGAAAACATCAGGTTCTTGCTTGCGACCGGTTGTTGGGGCTCCGAATGCTCCTGCTTCCCAAGAACGAGAAATTGTCAGATGCGCGTTCATCGGAACCAAGTGCAAGCAATGCCGTAAGCTTGAAAGGCGAGGATGGATTCGGCAATGAAATGTGCGTTTTCACCAGAAGCATGAGGGGCGAATGGAGGGGCTCTGAACGTGATGACGGAATCGTACGTAAGACATTGGGGTGCCGTTCTCGCAGCGTTGGTGGGAGGAGGGCCAGTGCATGGGCGGTTCCGGTCCTGGGTTGACAGACCGGCGAAGCGCATGTTTGGTCGCTGGCATGAAATGGCTGCTTTTCATCCTGCTGCTTGGCGCCGCGACGGTGCGGGGGGCGGAGGTGGAGGTGGAGCTGGCGGCGCAGTGGATTGAGCTGCCCACGGCCTCCCCGCAGGCGCGGGAGGTGACGTTTGCCGAGCCGCATGAGGCCTTTGCGGTGAATGCCTCGGAGGGGGCGGTGTCGAAGTCGTTTTCGCAGCCGGTGAGCTATGAGTTCCGCCCGGTCGAGGTCGAGTGGGTCTCGGTGCGCTACACGGGCGAAATGCGGGTGGAGAATGTGTGGGGCGATTCGTATTTGCAGGGAAATCTCGGCTGCTCCAATCGCGTGGCCTTCGACCTCGATGTGACGCGCATGGTTTCCAACGAACTGGCGCTGGAGACGGTGAACCGTTTCGTGGACCGGGGAACGTCGACGATCAATCGTGCGGAATGGCGGACGAAGGGCAAGACGCCGGTCGGTCTCACCTATGGGGTGACGGGCGGCGTGGCGGCGCAGACGGATGCGGCGGGCGCGATGCGGAATACCCGCTACGCCCGGCTGGAGCTGGCGCAGGAGCTGCCTTTTGCCCCCGTGCGGCTGCGGGTCGCCCCGAGCTTCAGCACGCAGGACACTGCGACCTCGGGGCAATCGCTCGCTGGAGTCGACGCGTCGATCACCATTCGCGCGGCGGCGCAGACCCGGGTGAGTGTGGGGGCGGCGGAGACGGAGACTTACGACACGGATGACTTTGACAGCACGACGTACCGCGCGGTGTATGCACAGGCGGAGCAAAAGCTCCTGCCCGACGCGGCGCTGAAGCTGCGCGCCTCGTACGAGGATCGCGGCGCGGCCTCGCCGGAGAGCGGGCGCATGTACGTGGGCATGGAGTCGACCTTTGCGCTGACGGATTCCATCCTCGGGGCCTTCCGGCTGCGTCACGGCCTCGGCACGATGATCACGGGCGCGCAGAATCTCTCGGAGACCCTGCTATCCTTCTCGCTCGGCGGGGGATTTTAAGGGCCGCGGCGGATCAGGAAACGAGGAATGCCAGGCGCGGGTCGGCGCGGCCGGGGTCGATCTCGACGATCTCGGTCTGCACGATGCCCTCGGCCACGAAGGGGTCCGCCGCGAGGCGCATCTCGAGTTCCTCCCGGGAGACCTGGTGGGCGAGGATGGCTCCGCCCTGGCCCGGCTCGATGCTGCCCGCGAGGAGGAAGGCGCCGTCGGCAAAGCCGCCCTGCAGCCAGCGCTTGTGCTCCTCCATGTATTGACTGGCTCGGCTGCGGGCTTCGGTGAATCTCAGGAAGGCGATGAACATGGGATGTGCGGGTGGTGAGGGATGTGCGGGAAACTCAAGCGCGCGTGCGGCGCGACGGGGATGAGGTAATGCCATCGAGCCAGGCATGCAGGATGCGCACCTCCTCGCGGAGGAAGGCCTCGTCGTGAAAGGTGCTCGCCAGCGTGGCGATGCCCTGGCTGCGGGCCAGGAGATGGAGAGCGAGCGTGCCGGCTTCCTTTTTCAACCCGAGCGCGGCGAATTGCGTGGCGAGCCACTCCTGAAAGAGCGTGAAGAGCGCGCTGGCGTGGCTGAGCGCGTGGTGCTCCAGCTTGGCGAGTTCCGAGCAGAGCGTGCCGACCGGGCAGCCGTGGAGCATGATCTTTGCGCGGTTGGCGATGAGGATGTCGATGAAGCTTCTGATGCGATCCGCGGGGCCTTCGCCGCCAGTCTCCCAGCGCTCCAGCAGCGCAGCGGTGCGGGCGAGTCGCAGGTCGATCACGGCATCGAGGATGGCGTCCTTTGTCTGATAGTGAAACGTCACATTGCCGCGCGAAATGCCCACCGCCTCCGCGATATCGGCGAAGGCCGTGTGTTCGTAGCCCCGTTCATAGAAAAGCCGGTCGGCCTCCTCGAGGATCCGGTCGCGCGTGGATGGGTGTTTCATGCGTCGCGGGAAACTAGGACGATTGTCCTAGTTTGTCAATACCTCCCATTGATTGACCTCCCGGAAACCGGGTAGGGGCGGCTCCCTGATATTTACGAAACAACCGGTTTTTCCCCGTGTGTTTCGCTGGGCACTCTGCTAAGGCAGGGGGCAGTCACTCCACAGACTAATGAAAACCATCCGGCAGTTCTTTGTCGTTGCCATCTCGGGCCTCTGCGCCCTTGCTGGCAGTTCACTCCAGGCGCAACAAACCTCCTTTAGCGTAGCCACGGCGGCAGAGCTGGAGACGGCGCTCCACGAGGTTTATCAAAACAGCACGTCCAATCCCGCGCTGCAAAACACGATCACGCTCACGGCCAACATCTCGGCGACGAGCCAGATGGTGGTGAACGCGAATGTGGTGATCGATGGCGGGTATTTCTCCATCGACATGAATAACTCCGACCGGGCGTTCTTCATCGCGGGCGGCACGGTATCCATTAGCAATCTCACTATTGCCAATGGCAACGCCACGGGCGGCAGCGGCGGCCTGGGTGGCGGCGGTGGTGCGGGATTGGGCGGAGCGATCTTTGTCGGCAGCGGGTCGTACTACGGCGGGGCGGACTCGACAGGCCCGGCGTCCCTCGCCGCCCAGGGAGTCAGTGCGCCGAATGTGACGTTGAGCGGAGTGACCTTTGCGAACAACCAGGCCGTGGGCGGCTCGGTGGGATACATTATCGGCGACCAGTTTCTCAGCGGCGGCGGCGGCATGGGAGGCAATGCCTCCACGGGCGGCGGTGACGGCGCGGGCGGCGGTGGCGGCGGATTTGGCAATGGAGCCGATGGCGCGGGCGGCACGGGGAACAACGGGTCGGCGGGAGCATTCGTCAATGTCAGCGCGGTCAACAGCACGAGCCTCTCGGCCGGAGGGGGAGGCAGCGGCGGAGATGGCAACGGGGGCGACGGCGGCGCAAATGGCGGTGGCGGCGGTGGCGGTGGCAGTCCGAGTTTTACCTATCCCGGTACGGGCGGAGGCGGCGGTGTGGCCGGAGGTTACGGGCACTATGCTAATGACAATCCTCCAAACAATGGCGGCAATGGCGGCTTCGGTGGAGGCGGCGGCTCCGGTGCGGGGTCGTATAGCAACACGGGTGGCAATGGCGGTTTCGGCGGTGGAGGCGGCGCATCGTCCCAGAGCGGCGGCAATGGCGGCTTCGGCGGCGGCGGTGGAGCGTACTCCACCGGGTCTGCAGGCACGGGCGGCTTCGGCGCGGCCAGCGCGACGGCGAGCGGCGACACGGGTAATAACAGCTCGGGCGGCGGCGGCCTCGGCGCGGGCGGTGCGGTCTTTGCCATGGCGGGAGCGACCGTGACCGTGCAGGACGGCGGCTTCTCCGGCAACACGGTGACGGGAGGAATCAGCTCGGGCAATGACAACAACGGCTCGGCCTACGGCGCGGACCTCTTCCTCGGGACGAATGTGACCTTCAATGTCTCGTCCTCCCTCAATGTCACGGCCCTCGGCGGAGCAGGCAATCTCAGTGATGCCAATGTCTCGAAGAATGCCGACGACGCCAACGCCCAGGGCGGCGTGATCAAGACCGGCGCGGGAAATCTCGTCATGAATGGGAACAACTACTACTCCGGCGTGACGACGATCAACTCCGGCACGGTCACCCTGGCCGCCGGGGCGGTCGAGAAAGGCACCAGCGTGGTGACGGTGGGGCAGGGCTCCGGCGACATCGCGACCCTGGCCCTCGGCAGCAGTTCCCGCCTCGACCTCAAGGGCTTCAACAGCAGCGACCCGCAGGCCTCCACGGATGCCGCGGTGCAGGTCGCGCAGGCGGCAGGCTCGACGGGTCAGATCGTGATCGGCGCGGGAGCCGGGACGAGCGGCGCGGATATCGGGGCGCGGGTCTTCAATGGCGGCGCGGGCGAGGCGACCCTCACCTTCCAGCAAAACTTCGCGGCGGGGTCCACCTCCAGCACGATCTATGAGTTTTACACCACCATCACCGGGAGCATGAACCTCGTGCAGAGCGGACCCGGCACCACGGTGCTCAATCCCATCTATGGCGCGAATACGATGACCGGCGATGTCCTGATCACCGGCGGTACGCTCGCCACGGCGGGCAGCGTGGCCTCGCTCGGCTCGGTGGGCCAGATCACGATCGATGGCGGCACTTTCCAGCTCGGCCAGTCGGAGGGTATTGCCAACTCCGCAACGCTGAACCAGGGCAGCGGCCGGATGGTCATCGGCGCGAGCGCCATCCAGGAGACCCTGGGCGCGTGGGTGGTGTCGGACACGGCGGTGCTGGATTTTAACAACTTCGCCGCCGGGCTCACCTTTGCCTCGCTCGAGATCGACGGCACGCTGGCGATCTACAACTACCAGGGCGCGTCGACGACGCTCACCATCCTGAGCGGTTCGGCGGTGGGCGATCTCTCGCAGGTCGCCTTTTACTCCGACGAGGGCTCGACCTACCTCGGCTCCGGCGAGATCGTCGGCACGTCGCTCCAGGTCGTGCCCGAGCCTGCGACATTTCTGCTCGTGGGCCTCGGCGCGACGGCGCTCTGGCTCCGTCGCCGCCGGGAATAACGCGCGGGTCTGTGGTTGCGGGACTGGCTCCGCAAAAGGGCGGAGCCGGTGCCGGGCGAGAGGCGATGAATCGCCCGGGTGCGCATTCGCGCCTCGTGGGCAGGATCAGTCGATACGCGCTCCTTCATGGCTGGCAGACCTCGGGGAGCGCAGCTTGCGGGCGGGGCGCCTGTGTTCTTTCTCGAAGCGCTCTCGCGTTTGGGTGGGGGCAAGAGCATGCTGGTTCCAGCGCGGTGAGCCTGGTAGCATCATCGGCCTATGGCGATGCGCTCCCTCCTGCTGGCCCTGGTGATCCTTCTTTCCGCAGTGCATGCTGCCTGGGCGGAGGATGCCGGGAACAAGCCGATCATTGTTCCCATGAATGCGCTGCGCGATGTGAGCGAGGTGGAGATCTACGACCGGCTGGCCTGGGTCAAGGCGACCGATCTCCTCGCCGCTCTCGGACGCTTGAAACCCGAGGGGGCGGAGCAGCTCTATCTGGCAGAGCGCATGATGGTGAGGCTGGATGGCGAGTATTTCATCGTGGGGGTGTTTCAACGCCACGGCAACGGCATGGAGATCATGCCGGTGGTGATCGTCCTTTTTGATGACTCTTATCGCCCGATCGTCTGGGGGAAGTTTGACGCGGCCGGTTCGGTGGTCTGGGCGACCGTGCTCCAGTCCTATGGAGGCACGGAGAGCGAGGCCGAACTGGCGGTCATCATGGAACCGGTGCGCGCCTTGCGGAACGAACTGGTTTTCGGGAAGTACGTCATCTCGCGGAGCGGAATCAAGCTCATCGGCCAGGGCCGTCGCTGGCCGCTGCCGGAGGGGGAGAAGTAGCGCGCCAGAGAAAAACGCCCGCTTGGCGGCAGGGAGCGACGCTTGCCTTCGCCTTCCGCGAAAGCTCATTGTGCTCTCGCAGCCGGGAGTCAGGATCAGGGAAAACGACCCGCCTTACGGCAGGAGGCCGTCTTTTTGCATCTGGGCCTGCACCTTCTGCGCGGCCTTCAGGTGGTTGGCGATGATGGGGGTGATCTTCTCGGCGAAGGCTTTCATCCTGGGGTTCGGGCAGGTGGAGGCAAAGGACTTCACCATCGCGAGGACCTGGGTGTGGCCCGCGACCATGGCGGGGATGTAGGCCTTGTCAAAGGCGGGGCCCTTGAGCGCGGCGAGCTTCTTCAGCGTGGCCTGGCTCGGGGCGTCGAGTTGCGTGGGCAGCGGGATGCCGCACTCGGCGGCGACTTTCGCGAGCCGGGCGTTGATCTCGGTGTGGCTGGCGGTCATGTACGCGCCGAATTTTTTCACCGCGGGCAGCGAGGCGTTGGTCTGAGCGACCTTGCCGAGCTGGATCTCCAGCAGGTCGACCATGGCGACCTTTTGGGCAAAGGCCGGGCAGGTCATGGCGCCGGAGGGCATCTGGCCGCAACACGAGGCGGGCGCTGCGGATGAGGCAGCAGGTGCGAGAGCCGGGGTGAGGGCGAGGAGGGCGGCGGGAAGGATGTGGAGGAGTTTCATGTGGGATGGGGTGGGTGGAGGTTTCAGGAAAGCGTCGGGTCGTTCCCGGGTGACGCGGGGAATGGCTGGCGGCTCGAGCGCGGCTCGCAGTCGTGGCGGAGGAGGGGATTCATGACTCTCCGGGTAGGGGTGTGCCTGAGATCAGGAAAGCACCTGCGCTCGCGAGTGCAAGACGAATGCGCGGCAGGCCGTCCTCGTCGCGCACGGTGCCTGCGTGATTGAGGATGCCGGGGCGGCCGGGCAGCGTATTCCTACGGCATCCCCCCCGGGAGGGCTGCGGGCGTCGGCTGGAGCGGCGGGTGCGAGGCGGCTGTCGGGAGACTGCATACTGCCCGAGCGACCGACGCTTGCGGGCGGCCCTCGCCGCCGAGCGGAGGCTAACGTTTTTTGGTCCGCCCTAACCCCGGGCAAAGGCGAGAAACTCGTCGGCTCGCAAGGCCTTGGAGAAGTACCATCCCTGGCCGAGCGGGATGCCCAGTTCGCGCAGGAGGGCGGCCTGCTCGGGGCGCTCGATGCCCTCGGCGATGATCTCGATGTGGCGCTCCCGGGCCATGCGGGCGATCTGCTCGATGAGCGGGATGCTGCTTTGCGCCGCGTCGTCCTCCAGGCGGTCGATGAGGGATTTGTCGAGTTTCAGGATGTCAAAGGGAGCCTGCTGGAGGAGGGAGGTCCAGTGGTCGTTGACGCCCACGTCGTCGAGGGCGAGGCGCACGAGGCGGCGGCGGCCCGTGCGGTGGATCATGGCGTGGAGGCCGATCTCGTCGGGTATTCCCCGCTCCGTGACCTCGAGGACGAGCTTGTCCGCGACTGCGCCAAGGCCGACGCGGCGGCCCGCGTACTCCATGCCGCCACGCCCGATGAGCTCGGGGGGCGTGTTGATGGCGATGTGGGCGTCCTCCGTGCGGAGGAGCCAGTCGCCCAGCTCTGAGGCCACGGTTTCCAGCACCCAATAGGTGAGCAGCCCTGCCACCGGCGTCCGCTCGACGATGGGAATGAACTCACCCGGCGGGACCAGCCGCCCGTCGGTTCGTCGCCAGCGTGTCAGCGCCTCGGCTCCCGCGCACACGCCGTCGCGCAGCCGCACGGTGGGCATGTATTCCAGAAAAAGCTCCCTCCGCTCGATGCCCTCGCGGACCGTGTCGACTGTGATCATCCTGCGGCACTTTACCGAGCCGGGCCGACCGCGCCATGGGAATTTTCACCCCGTCCGTCGGACCCGCCACGCTACGGCGTGAAGAGCCACCAGATGAGGCCGAACAACAGCCCGTTGATCGCAAAGATCGCGCCGAAGGCGACCGTGATGAAGGCCCTCTTGCTCACGCCCGGCTCCAGCACGGAGGTCTGCGGTTTTGCGGGATCGTAGGCCACGGGAATGGTCGAGCCCTCGGGGTACTTCTTGTCGTAATGCTGGGCAAAGCCGTAGCTCGCCGAGGAACCCTTCATCCCGTAGGCGATGAGGTCGCCGCGGTACTCCGTGCCGTCGACCGTGTAGGTGTAGGTGACCTCGGGTTTATAGGTCGTGCCGTCGGAATCGCTTTGGGTCTTCACCGTCGAGGAGAGGATGATCCCCTGCGCCGAAGGCCACGTCGCGCTCTCCCGCGCCTGGAGCACCGTGCGCACGCCGAACCCGGCGATGGTGGCCCCAATGAGGAAAAAGGCAGCGAACAAGATGGTGGCAAAGTTCATGACGTGACGACTTTGCTTATACATTTTCGCCGCGCCGAAAGCGATCCCAACCTTAGAAAATCAGTCCCGGGCCACGCTAATGATGCAACACCCGCAAGTTTTTCTCCCAGCGAAAACCGGCCGCCCCCCTGGTGATGCGGGGCGCAAGTGGACGTCGCCGCCGGGGCCACTCGCAATCAACGGCTGGCCCTGGCCCCCACTGGCCCGGCTCGCGCTGGTCGCCCACCCACCGGGCGAGAACCGCCTCGCGGTGTTTCCAGAGGTCTTCCCCCAAACACCCCGCGAAAGCGAGCGAGAGGGAGAGAGAACGCCACCCGCCGCCCGCAGCGGCGAACCGTGGAATTCCCACGCCGCCCGTGCGCACGCACTCTCTCTCTCGGTTCTGTTGGGTACGGTTCTGTACTGTTCTGTGTCGCGTTACATAACCGTTACGTAACCGTGACAGACGCGTTACGTAACGGTGACATAACGGTTACGTCACCGTTACATGGGCGTTACATCTGCGTGACATCATCGAAAAGCCCTCTGCCTCAGGCAGGTAGGGCAACCCGCCACCGCGCTCCGCATTCCCCGGGATCGAGCGCGAACGCCAAAAACCGCAACGGATTCCCAAAAAACCTGAGAGAGAGTGAAAGAGCCGCGCCTCGCGCACGCCGCCGCGTCCGCCCACGCGCCCGCGCGAACTCTCTCTCGGTTGGGTTCTGTTCGGTACGGTTCTGTTGGGTTCTGTAGCCCCGTGACATAACCGTGACGTCACAGTGACAACCGCGTGACGTCACAGTGACAATCGCGTGACACGAGCGGGGGGACAGATTTTTACAAAAGGAAGCAAAGAAAACGAAGGGGAAGGCAGAGGAGCCGTCGACAGAGCCGAGCTTGGGAGACAGGCGGAGCCAACGAAGCAAAGGAAACGAAGGCCCTGCCCGCCATGCCGCACCTCGGACATGCCATGTCTGAGGCCCGCGCAATGCTCTTGGCCTCATGGGGTTCCTGCCGGGAGGTTTGGCTTCCCGTCTTTGGTGAGAGCGTGATACGGTTTACACTTTCCGCTCATGTCAGACGCCGCCCCGAAAATCCCAGCCAAACAAACTATTCATGACATCCTTGAGGAATTCCGGGCAGAGGCGCAGTCCAACCGTGACCTCGGCGACCGATTCGAGCGTTTAATCTGCCGCTATCTGGAACTCGACCCACTTTATGCAGACCGTTTTTCAAAGGTCTGGATGTGGAACGAATGGCCGCAAAAGGGGAAGGTGGGCGACGTCGGAATTGACCTCGTGGCGCAGGAGCGCGCTACCGGGGAGTTTTGTGCCATTCAATGCAAATTCTACGACCCCGCGCATACCCTCGCCAAAGAGGACATCGACTCGTTTTTCACGGCGTCGGGAAAATCTCTGTTTACGTCCTGCATGATCGTCAGCACGACGGACAAATGGGGGAAGAACGCCGAGGACGCACTAGCGAACCTATCCAAGCCCGTCACACGCCTCCGAGTTCAAGACCTGGACGCCAGCCCCGTCGACTGGTCACTTTTCAGCCTGACCAGCCCCCAAACCCTCAACCTCCGCGCCCGAAAAACGCTCCGCCCTCACCAGCAAACCGCGTTGGATAAAGTCTCCAGCGGCTTTGCCGAGGCCGACAGGGGCAAACTCATCATGGCTTGCGGCACCGGCAAGACTTTCACCGCCCTGAAAATCGCGGAACACCTTGCCCCCACCGGCCACGTCCTTTTTCTCGTTCCGTCCCTCTCCCTTCTCTCTCAAAGCCTCCGCGAGTGGACAGCGGAGACCGCGCTGCCTCTTCACAGCCTCGCCGTTTGCTCGGACTCCAATATCGGAAAAAAGGTTACCAACGACGACACGGCTGAGATCACCACCTATGATCTTGCGTTTCCGGCGACCACTTCGGCCCGGCAGATCGTACGCCAGTACGACGGCATCACCGCCGCAGCCAAGGCCAAAGGCAAGCCGGGGATGACCGTTGTTTTCTCGACCTATCAGTCCATTCAGGCCGTTTCCGACGCGCAAAAGAAGGGACTGCCGGAATTTGACCTCATCATTTGCGACGAAGCCCACCGCACCACCGGCGTCACCCTCAGCGGCGACGATGAAAGCCACTTCGTCAAAATCCACGACGCGGCCTACATCAAGGGAAAGCGGCGGCTCTACATGACCGCCACCCCGCGCATTTACAGCGACGACACCAAGACCCGAGCCAAGGAATCGGATGCGGAACTCTGCTCGATGGATGACCCCGCCGTCTTTGGCGAGGAATTTCACCGGCTGGGCTTCGGCGAAGCTGTCGGCGCGGGCCTGCTTTCTGATTATCAAGTGCTCGTCCTCGCTGTGGATGAAAAATACGTCTCCACCGCCTTTCAGCGACAGATCGCAGACGCCAACAACGAATTGAATCTGGACGACGCCGTGAAAATCACTGGCTGCTGGAACGGACTGGCAAAACGTCTGGGAAAAACCACCGCTCAGGGCACTGACTTCCAGGGCGACACCGCGCCCATGCGCCGCGCCGTCGCCTTCTCCCGCTCCATCAAGGATTCCAAGGCATTCACCGAGCAATTTGCCCAGATCATCGCCGCCTATCGCGAACTGCATCCTGACGAAGATCCGTTGCAATGTGAGCTCGATCACGTTGACGGCACCTACCATGCCCTGCGCCGCAACGCCCTGCTCGACTGGCTCAAGGCTGACACGCCGCCGAATACCTGCCGCGTCCTTTCCAACGCCCGCTGCCTCTCCGAGGGCGTGGACGTTCCCGCGCTCGACGCCGTGCTGTTCCTCAACCCCCGCAACTCCATCGTGGACGTGGTGCAGTCCGTCGGGCGCGTCATGCGCAAGGCCGAGGGGAAAAAATACGGCTACATCATCCTTCCTATCGGCATCCCCGCCGACATGCCGCCGGAGGAGGCCCTGCGCGACAACCAGAAATACAAAGTCGTCTGGCAGGTGCTGCAAGCCCTTCGCGCCCACGACGACCGCTTCAACGCCACCGTCAACCAGATTGAGCTTAACGAGAAACGCCCCGATAACATCCAGGTCATCGGCGTAGGCGGCGCTGGGGATGGCGAACAGGAGCACGATGGCGACGGCAAGCCGCCAGCCCACAAGCAGGGCACCTTTTTCTTCCCCCAGTTGGAGGAATGGAAAGACGCCATCTACGCCCGCATCGTTCTGAAATGCGGCGACCGGCGCTATTGGGAGTCTTGGGCGAAGGATGTAGCCGTCATCGCCGAACGGCACACCACTCGCATCAAGGCCATTCTGGAAAACGGCGAACCCCGCCACAAGGAAGCCTTTGCCGAGTTTCTCGCCGGGCTTCATGCCAACATCAATCCCAGCATCACCGAGGACGACGCCATCGAAATGCTTTCCCAGCATCTCATCACCCGGCCCGTCTTCGATGCCCTGTTTGAAAACTACGTTTTCACTCAGCACAACCCCGTTTCCGTCGCCATGCAAAAGATGCTCGATACCATCGAGGATCAGGCACTGGAAAAGGAAACCGAGAAGCTCGATAAGTTTTACGCGAGTGTGAAGGAACGCGCCTCCGGTATTGACAATGCCCTGGGCAAACAGCGTGTCGTCGTGGAACTCTACGACAAATTCTTTCGCACTGCATTTCCCCGCATGGCCGAACGCCTCGGGATCGCCTACACCCCAGTTGAAATCGTTGATTTCATAATTCACAGCATCAACGCCGCACTCGCGCAGGAATTCAACTCCGACTTGGGGGAAAAAGATGTTCACATCATCGATCCCTTCACTGGCACCGGAACGTTCATCGTCCGCTTGCTGCAAAGCGGCCTCATTCAACCTGCCGACCTCTTGCGGAAATATAAGGACGAACTTCACGCCAATGAGATCGTCCTCCTCGCCTACTACATCGCTGCCATCAATATCGAAGAGGCCTTCCACGCTCTGCGCGGTGAGTTGGCGGGCGGGAAGGATAAGGTAGACGGATACCTTCCCTTCCAGGGCATTGTCTTAACCGACACCTTCCAAATATCGGAATCCATGGGCGACATGGAAGAGAAAATGTTCCCCGAGAACAACCGCCGCGTGCGGCGGCAGAAAAGTAGCCCCATCCGAGTTGTCATAGGCAATCCGCCTTATTCGGCAGGGCAGGGCGACGCCAACGCCAACAATCAGAACCTTAAATATCCCAAACTCGACGAACGCATCCGCACTACTTATGCCGAGCGCTCAGCGGCCACAAACAAGAACAGTCTCTACGATAGCTATATCCGCGCCATCCGCTGGGCCAGCGATCGTATTAACGGCAAGGGCATTGTCGGATTCGTCAGCAACGGCTATTTCATCGACGCAAATGCGATGGACGGCCTTCGCGCCAGCCTCACCGAGGAGTTCACGACCGTTTATATTTTTAACCTTCGGGGGAATGCCCGCACATCCGGCGAGCAACGCCGCATGGAAAAAGGCAACGTCTTCGGCGAGAGCACTCGTACCCCGGTCGCAATCTCCATTCTCATCAAGAACCCGGAAAAGAAAGGAAAGTGCGAGCTCTACTATCATGACATTGGCGACTACCTCGATCGCGAGGAAAAGCTAGAGATCATTACTCGCTTTCAGAGCATTGAGGGGATTCAGAAAAAACAGGGCTGGCACCGCATCATCCCCAACGCCAGCCACGATTGGATTAACCAGCGCGATGAGGCTTTCGGAACGTTCGTATCAATCGGGGATAAGAGGGACGACATGGCAATCACGGTTTTTGAGAGCTATTCCAGCGGCCTGAAAACCTGTCGTGATGCATGGTGCTACAATTTCTCCAGAAACGCCGTGGAAACGGACATGCAACGCATGATAGGCTTTTTCAATCAGCAGGTTGAGGAATTTGCCACCATCGGCAATGGCAAACTGAAGGCCGAACTTCCAGACCTGGCGGAGAACTTCATAGACACGAACCCCCAGGCTATATCGTGGTCACGGGGACTGATAAACGACCTTATAAGGTTGACCCGGCGCAACTACCGTTCCGAAGCTATACGGCAAGGAATCTACCGGCCATTCTGTAAACAATGGGTTTACTTTGACCGCCACCTAAACGACATGGTTTATCAGTTGTTCCGCCTTTTTCCGAGCGCGGGGCTTGAAAACCTCGCCATCTGCATGACATCACCGGGAAACCGCGGAGATTTTTCCGTCATCATTACGGACGCTCTGCCCGACCTCCACATGGCCGATAAAAGCGGAGCCAGCCAATGCTTCCCGCTCTACCTCTATGAAAAGGACCAGCCAAAGAACGAGGAGCTCATCAGCGAGCAGCAGGAAGGCGAGTTGATTGACGGTTACCGCCGCCGTGATGCCATCACCGATACCATCCTGGCCGACTTCCGCGCCGCCTACGGCAACAAGATCACCAAGGAAGACATCTTCTATTATGTCTATGGCGTGCTCCACTCCCCGGAGTACCGCCGCCGCTTCGCCGCCGATCTGAAAAAGATGCTTCCCCGCATCCCCTTTACCAAGGAAGTCGGGGATTTTCGAAAGTTCTCAAAGGCCGGACGCGAACTTGCCCACTGGCATCTGAACTACGAAACCGTGGACCCGTACCCTCTCAATGAGGTCGCCAGTGAATTGACCCTTACTCCGGAGCAATACTACCGAGTCCAGAAAATGACCTTCGCCCGCAAGGATAAGGCCATCGATAAAACCGCCATCACCTACAACGCCAATCTCACTCTCACCGGCATCCCGCTGGAAGCCTACGATTACGTGGTCAACGGCAAACCCGCTCTGGAATGGCTGATGGAGCGGTATCAAATCACCGTCGACAAAGACAGCGGCATTCGCAACGACCCGAACGACTGGATGACCGAGCATGGCGACCCCGCCTACCTCTTGAACCTCATAAAACGCATCGTCCGCGTAAGCGTCGAAACCATCAAGATCGTCAACGCTCTCCCTCCGCTGAACGAGGTGGTATAAACCACCGGCCACCGGGCGAGGGGTGTTCGCGATTTTGCTCTGATGAATTGAAGTACCCCATTTTGCGGAACGCTGAGGGAGGCATTCACGACGCCTGCCCGGCGTTTTGCGTGCCAAAACGCGGCAAAAAGGATTATCTGGGAGCACTATGTTAACAGAAAGCAAGATCACCTCGCCGGCGTTCTTTGAAGCGTGGGTCGCGGTTAGCGCGGAGAGAAAGGCTGCCCTGCTGGAGAAGTGGGTTTCCTATGCTCAGTACACTGCGGAAATCTTCGATGGGAAGGAGTCCTTTGTGAAGGCGGTGGCGGGTAAGCTCGTGGATGCGTCTCGCGGCCTCGATGTCTACTGTGGGTACTATTCCCTCGATGCTGTGTTTTTTGAGGAGACGGATAGGGTGCATTGCGCTCCCGACGGGCAGAATTGGTTTCAGAATATCCGAATCGCGTTTGAGCATGAGAATGACTTTAACGACGCTTTGTTTCAGGAGGTGAGTCATCTGATGATCACTCGTGCGGACCTGCGCGTGCTGGTTTCTTATCCGGGGAATGAGGTGGAATTGACGAAGCAACTTGAGTGCTTTGCGGAGATCATCGGGCGGGCGAATTTTGCCGGGGCTGATCCGGCTTTTCTCTTTATCGCGGGTCAGCGTGATTCCTCGCTGACGAATATCGTTTGGCGATCCTATGTCTACGACGGGAAGGAGATGATTCCCCTGTCGAAGAGGGAGGTGTAGTAGGCCGAGGCCTGGAACAGCTAAACTCCGGGGCTTGCTGGTTTTATTTCCTAGCCGGGCAGAGGAGTCTGAGGGAGGCGCAGAGGGTGAAGAGGGCGCGGAGGGATTCGGCGGGATCGGTTTCGGCGGCGGACTTTGTGGGATCGGCGGCGGGCGCGGGAGGGGTGGTGTTTTGTTCCAGGGGGGCGAGGGATTCGGCGAGGGTGCGGCCTGCGGCCAATTCGTTGAGGATGGTGTATTGACTGGCGCTGAGGCGCTTGAAGTAGACGCTGTGGTCGGCGCGGTAGATGAGGAGGTGGACCTCCTGGGGCTTGACGCGGCGGGCGATGGCGGGGCGGTGCTGGCGCGGCGGCTGCTCGCTCTGGTCGGGCTGGTTGCTTTGGTCCGCCTGGGCGCTTGGGTCGGAGCGGGCGGCGCTGGTGTCGGCGCGGAGGTGGTCGCGCATGAGGCGGATGACGATGTCGTCGACGGGATAATGGAGCGCGAGCAGGGTGGCGTGGGGCTGGAGGTCGAGGCGGAGCGTCTCGGGCGAGGCGGCGGCGAGCTGGCGGGCGGTGATGGGGCGGCGGTCGGCGGCGTCGAAGGCGACGGCCTGGGCGTGTTCCAGCCGGGCCATGTCGAGGGCGAGGGCCTGGTGCGGCGCGGTGTGGGCGGGGGATTCCGCGATGAAGGCGGGGAGGCGCTGGCCGAGGTGGCGCAGGTCGGGCGAGGTGGAGGGGTATTTCGTGAGGTAGGCGATGAGGAGCCGGTGAAAGCGGGGCTGGCCGAGGAGGGCGCAGAGGCCGGGGTAGTCCTCGTAGAGACAATCGAGGAGGCGGAACCAGTATTGGCGGTTGTAGATCTCGAGGCGCTGGAAGGCGGTGAGGCGGTCGTTGGGCTTGATGAAATCCTCGACGAGCGCGGAGGTATTGGCTCCCCCTGGCTGGCGGGGGCGCATGCGGTCGTCTTTCGTCAGAGGGGCCATGATGATGCGGGCGACCTCGCGCTGGAGGGAAGCCAAGGGAGTGGAGGGAGTTTTCAGTGGGAAGTTTTCAGACTTTACGAAGTCGGAAGTTTGATCGCGGAAGTGGGAAGTTTTTCGGAGGGAGGGTTTTTTTACGGGATGATCGCTCTCTTTCATTTTGGTGACTCGGGTGTGGTGGCCTCCTCGGCTATCCATGGCGGCGGCTTGTGGTATGGGGGGATGGTCGCGTCGAGTTCGAAGCTTTCAGATTTCACGAAGTTGGAAGTTTGATCGCGGAAGTCGGAAGTGGTTTTTTGCGACGCGGTGAGAGGTGATGGGTGCGGAAAGTGGGAAGCTTTCAGACCCTCGCGAGGTGGGAGGTCGGATCGCGGAAGTGAGACGTTTTGTGTCGTGTGGGGTTTTTGGCGGGAGGCTCGCTTTTTTTCCTTTGGGCGGGGCGGATGGGGTGTGGGGATCGTCCGTGAGCATGTTGGCGGGGGCGGAAGGGAGATCCGCGGGAGGCGGAAGTGATTTTGCGACGCGGTGAGAGGTGGTGGGGACGGGCTGGCGGCGCGATGGGGCGCGGGGCGGGAGATTGGCGAGCCGATTGGAAGGCGCCAGTGCGCGAGTGCGGGTTTTCATTTGGGCGTCACTCTTTCGGTGTTGGCCGATGGCGTGCTGGTTGGCGGGGTCGCGGTTCTCGTGCTGGCGGAGCAGCTCAGGCGGCGGCTTTGGCGGGGGCGGGGAGTTTGGTGTCGAGGTAGCGGCGGGCTTTGAGGGCTTCGGCGTGGACTTCGTCAAAGGCGGGGATGCGGTCGTCCCATTCGAGGAGGGTGGCGGTGTGGCCGGAGCGCTGGATGGCGCGGTCGTAGAGCCGCCACACGGGGTCGAGGACGGGGTGGTCGTGGGTGTCGAGGATGTAGCGCTCGAACCGCGAATGGCCTGCGATGTGGATCTGGCCGACGCGGTGGGCGGGGAGGAAATTCACGTACTCCATCGGGTCGAAGCCGTGGTTTTGCGAGGAGACGTAGATGTTGTTGACGTCGAGGAGGATGCCGCAGTCGGCGAGCTCGACGACCTCGGTGAGGAATTCCCACTCGGTCATCTCGGAGACGTGGTACTCGGCGTAGCTGCTGACATTTTCCACGCAGATGGGGACCTCGAGGAAATCGCGGGCCTCGCGGATCTTGCGGGCGGTGATGCGGGCGGCCTCAAAGGTGTAGGGCATGGGGAGGAGGTCGTGGGTGTAGCGGCCGTCGACGCTGCCCCAGCAGAGGTGGTCGGAGAGCCAGGGGGTGCCGGTGCGGCGGACGAGGCGCTTGAGCTTGCGCAGGTGGTCGCGGTTGAGCGGGTCGGCGGAGCCGAAGTAGAGGGCGACGCCGTGCTGGACGACGCGGTATTGCTCGAGGATCTGGTCGAGGACGTGGAGCGGGCGGCCGGCGTCGACCATGAAATTCTCCGAGATGATCTCAAACCAGTCGCAGGTGGGTTTTTTCTCCAGGATGTGCTGGTAGTGCGGCACGCGCAGGCCGAGGCCGATGCCGTATTGGGTGAAGCCGTTGAAGGTGTTGGCGGGCATGGTGTGTGTGGGCGGGTTGCGGGTTGTGGATCGGGAAAAATTTCGTTCCGGGTGCGGCGTGCTGGCGTGGCGGTGGCGGGGGTGCGCCGGGAGGCGAGCGTCCTGGTCGTGACGCGGCGTCTCCCGGTGCGGCGTGCGGGTGTATTGACTGCTTTTTGCCTGATCTCCAGCCGGTCATTGGCGTCGGCGGGGTGTGCTGCGCGGGGCGGCGGCTATGTTTTTCACTGCCCTGGCGGCGGCCCGGCGAGCGCAAATGACCCGCTGGATTTCGAGAGGCGGTGCGGAGTCAGGGTATTTTCATTTCCTCTCCAGCGACATCTTTGCGGCGTCGGGAGCGACCGGCGGTGCTGCTGCCTTCGCTCCGTATTGGCTGACACCCGGCGCGGGCAAGGATGCGGCTGTTGGATTGGTGGAAATACCTAGTGCTTCGAGCCGTCGGTGGCGCAGCCGCCTTTGCCCTTGCAGGAGTTTTGCCCCTTGCAGCCGTTGTCGCTGCCTTTGCAGCCGCCCTGGCCCTTGCAGGCATTCTGTCCCTTGCAGGAGTGGGTGCCCTTGTCGGCGAGGGTGCTGATCTTGACTCCCGCGCCGGTGGAGCTGGTGCTGGCGGCGTAGGAGACGGTGGTGCCGGTGAGCAGTCCAGCGAGGGCGGCGGCGGCGAGGGTGTGGGTCGTTTTCATCGTGAGGTTTGCTTTCTGTGTTGTGGTTTTGTTTTTGCCGCTGGTGCGGCGGTTCGGAAGATGTGAGCGGCGGGGGGCGGGGTTTATTCCCTGCTTTTTTCGAATTTCTTTTTGAGGGCGAAATCGACGGAGTACCGCCCGGGGCCGAAGACGAGGACGACGAGCGAGGCGAGGAGGAAGAGGAAGGGCGCGGCGGCGAAGAACGGGTCGGGGTTGCCCTGCACGAGCTGGCCGAGGGCCTCCTGCTCGCTGGTGACGTAGGCGACGATCATGGCAAAGATGAGCGGGGCCGCGCCGAGGCGGGAAAGCAGGCCGAGGGCGAGGAGCAGGCCGCCGCCGAGTTCCGTGGTGGCGACGAGGTAGGCATTCAGCGCGGGGAGGGGTATTCCCAATTCCGCGAAGAAGGCGGTGACTTTCTCCAGGCTGTGCCATTTGCCCCAGCCGGTCTGGACAAATTGCAGCCCCCACGTGAGCCGGATGGCGAGGAGCAGGGCATCCTGGAGGAGGCCGGGGAGGGTTTCGTAATGGTAGTAGGTGCGTAGGAATGCGCTCAATGGGTGCATACCCGTGAGAGCGCGAGCGGCGGCGGTTTATTCCCAGGAAATTCCGCGCATGGCGGAAAAAGGCGGGGGCCTACAGAAAGCGCTGGAGTTCCTCGGCGGAGTCGCGCCCGGAGAGGAAGTAGCTCAGCTCCCCGGAGCTCCAGCTTGCGAGCACGGCGGAGTTGCGCGTGGCGATGACGGGCGCGCCCTCGGGCGGCGGCGTGGTGAGGCGGTCCCGGGCCACGACATAGAGATGCACGGGTTCTCCCCCTGCGATGGGGAAGCAGAGGATGGAAATCTTTGCGCCCTCCACGGAGGCGACCTCGCAGCCGATGGCTCCGCGCCCGACGAGCCCGGCGGGAATCTGGAAATCCGACGGCCCGCCATGCGCGGCGAGCCAGGAGCGAATGGCCTCGAGGTCCCCGGTGCGCGACTCAAAGGAATGGGCGTGCTTTTTATCCAGCCGGGGCAGCTCGGCCGCGAGATAGCGCGGGTCGATCTGCTGCGGGAGCTGGCTCACGTAGAGGCCCAGCCCGGCGAGCACGGCGCAGGCGGCGATGGCCGCCCAGCGGGCGAGGAGCGAGGGAGCGGCGGGGCGCTCGGCGGGAAAGTCGATGGTCTTGGCCTGGGCGAGGATGGCGTCGCGCAGGCCCGGCGGCGGCTCGATGGCGCGCAGCTCCGCGCGGATGGCGGCATCCTCCTCCTGCTGCGCGGCGAACCACTCGGCCAGCTCGGGATCGCTCTCCATGAGGGCAAGCGCCTCCTCCAGTGCAGCGTGACCCGCGGGGTCATCGACTCCGGGTCTCCATGCGCTGAGGATGGTCTTGGCCTGTTCGCGATCCATTGGTGTGAGGTTTTCTATATTAAGAGCGGTGAGTGATGGAAAATATTCCCGCGATTTTTCATCCGGCGGAGGTTTTCATGGCGGCGCGCAGGGCTTCCTTGGCTCGGGCGATGCGCGACATCACGGTGCCGAGCGGGATGTCGAGGATGGCGGCGATGTCCTTGTACGAGTAGTCCTCCAGGTAGAAGAGCGAGAGCACGGCGCGGTGGGGTTCCTCCAGGCCGAGGAGGACGTCGAGGATCTCGCGATGCTCGGCGGAGGCGGAGCCGGTGGCGGCGACGGGCGGCGCGTGGGTTTCCAGCGTCTCGGGTTCCATGGCGACGATCTTCTGCGAGCGCGCGCCCTGGCGGAGGAAGTCGCGGTAGAGCGTGGTGAAGAGCCAGCTCTTGCACCGGGCGCGGTCGCGCAGGTCGTCCTGCTTTTGCGCAAAGGTGGCAAAGGTCTGCTGCGTGAGGTCGCTGGCGTCGTCGGGATTGCGCGCGAGGCTGAGGGCGAAGCGGTAGAGATCCCGATAAAAGGCATCGACGATCTGCTCAAATTCCCGCGCGTCCATGGGTGATGGGCTAGGAGTGGATCAGATTTCGGGGGGAGGGGGGAGAGATTTCAGTTTGCAGTGTTCAGTTTTCAGACTCGCGGGGTGGCGCGGTCCTGAGTGCGGGAGGCGGTGGATTTCTGGCGGGAGGGGCTTTTGCGGGTCGGGAGGGGACTGAGGGTGATATCGGGTACAGGGATCGGGGACGGCTGCGGGGCGGGTGGCGTGCGATACAGGGGCATGAGCACTTTGTTACTTATCGTTCTGGTCCTTCTGCTGGTGGGTGCGCTGCCGACGTGGCCGCATAGCTCGGGCTGGGGGTATTATCCGAGCGGCGGTCTGGGGCTGGTCCTCGTGATCGTCCTCATCCTCGTCCTGATGGGAAGGATCTGACGGCGCGGGGGCTGCCGCGAGGGCATGAAAAACTCACTCTGTCGCCAATGCCGGGCGGCGAGAGCCCCGCGGGTGGGCTGCTGCCGATGGGGCGGGATGTCTCCGCCTCGTCGCGCTCACGGCTCCGGGCCGACTGGCGCTGGCAGCGTGCTGCGGTCGGCGGCTGCATGGGGGGGTCCTTGGTTCCCGGCCAGGGGGTGAAGATTTTGCGCCGTTCGGCCTCCGGGGGATCGCTGGGGGGTGGTTCTGGGGGTTCTGGGGGTTCTGGGGGTGGTTCCCGGCCTGGGCGGCGCAGGCCAGCTGGCGGCGGATGTTTTGTTGTTTAGGTCGCGGCGGGGCTGTGGTATCTTCTCCTCGGAAGCCCAAACCCCGTAAATCCCATGGAAACGATCTGGTCATTCCTGACGGTGCAGACGCTCTTTCTGCTGGCGCCGGCGGGGTTCATGCTGATCTGTGCGCTGGCGGCTCCGATGAAGCCGGGTACGCGGTGGGATGTCTTCTTTGCCGGGCTGGTCGGCGTGGTCGCGGGCTGGGTGGCGTTTTTTGTGCTGTGGGCCGCGGGGTTGATCGGTCGGGAAACTGGCGGGCTGGATCGCGGCTTGGCGATGATCGGCCTGCTCGGGTGCTCGTACGTGAGCGCGGGGCTGTATTTCTTTTTTGCGCGGGTTTGGCGGAGTTCGCGTCACGGCGCGGTGCGCCAGGGCGGCCGCTGGGATGCGGCGCGGGACGGCCGCGAGGATCGGACGTAGGGTGAGGCGGGACTGATGATCCCGATACGAAGCATCCTCCCATATGCGGGGGACTGCAGCGTTGGTTCGGGTCTGCACAGGCCCTTTTTCAAGCTGGCCATTCCGTAAAGGCCAGAAAGAATAGATGGGTTTATTCAGGCTCGGATATGGCGGAGACTTACTATTGTTGGCGCTGCAAGACGAAGGTTCCCATGCTCACCGAGGACGAGTGGGAAATCATTCATCCATTGCTGGTTCTCAACCTCAAGCAAATCCAGGACATTCGTGTGGAGAAGGGGCTGGCGCTTGATCAAGCATTGGCGGAATACCGATCTCTAGCGTGCGAGAAGTTTGAGCAGATGACTGGATATCAGGAAACAAATATGAATGCGATCTGGCACCACCGACGATCGCTTTTCGGAAGGGAATGTCCTTCATGCGGGCATCTTTTTAGAACACCCCAATCTCGCTTTTGTGCTCATTGCGGTTGCCGTTCGTTGCCATGAGAAGCGAACGTGCGATTCGCGTGAACGCATAGAATCAATCTCCATCTTGGGCGTTGATTGAGGGAGGCACTCGCTTTTGTCGGCGTGCTGACGCGTTGGCGAGAGGCAACATGGAGCCGATCAGTGCGCGACGGACTTGGAGAAGAAATTCAGCACGACGACTCCGGCGATGATGAGGCTGAGGCCGATGATGGCGGGGAGGTCGAGGGCTTGCTTGAAGACAAACCACCCGATGAGGCTGATGACGGCAATGCCCAGGCCCGACCAGATGGCATAGGCCACGCCGACGGGAATGGTGCGCAGGCTGAGCGAGAGAAAGTAAAAGGCGATGCCATAGCCGACGAAGACGACGACGGTGGGCCAGGGTTTGGAAAATCCTTCGCAGGCCTTGAGCGCGGTGGTCCCGGCGAGTTCGGCAAAGATGGCGATAAGGAGATAGATGTACGGGTGCATGGCGGCGGGCGGCATCCTGCGATGGGAATCGGCTCGCCGTCGAGCGCGGAAGGGGGTAGGACGGTAATCATGGTGGAGGTATTAACGTTGTTTGTCCTTCTGGCTCTGCCTGCGGCGGTGGTGACGGCGATCGTTAGTGAAATTTTGCTCCGCCGTGGGAGACGCGCTTCGGTTTGGGTGGCGGTGGCAGCATCGTTGATCGTGACACCCTTGACGTTTTTGGGCCTCGTCGTGGCGTTGACGAATTGGCGGGAGGTGACATGGCGGCAATTTTGGGAAGGCGATGCAAAGCCCGGCGCAGCCGAGTTATTGCTTCCCATCATGGGAGTTCACGTAATCGCCGCGCTGCTGCTTTCCGCAGGCGTGGTCTGGCTTTATCCGCGCCGAGGTGTGATGATTTCCCAATGAGCCGGAGCTATCACGTGACTGAGCGGCAGCGCAGGTGGGATCATGATTTCAACCGCCTGCAGGACGACATGCCTGACCTGGAGTTGTCGGAGCTGGACGAGCTTTCGTTAAAAAAATGGGCGGCCAAAAACTCCGAGCTGTGGCGGCGTGCGGCTCGCGCGGTGGGAGGTCTTTGGCACACCGTTTTCAGGTTCTCTACGGATGGCAAGAGGGTGACGCGGCGAAAGTGCCGGGGAAAGCTCTCCGATACCTGCGGCCAGATCGAGCCGGGCCCGACGGCCGGGCAAGGATAAAGCGCCAGCCTAGCCCGCGGCGTCGAGGTGCTTTTTCAGGACAGCCAGGATCTCTGCCTGTTCATTCCAGGTGGCAAGGTCGAGCGTGGACCCGAATTCGTTGACGAGGCGGGGATCGGCTCCACGTGAAAGGAGGAACTCGACCATGGCGAGATGCCCCTGCCCGACCGCCTGATGGAGAGGCGTGTAGCCGTACTCTCCGCGCTGGTCGATGGCGGCGCCACCACGCAGCAGGGCATCGGCTACGGGGATGTCTCCCCAGATCGCGGCGACCTCGAGCGGACCGCCTCCGAAGGAATCGGTGCTGTCCAAAGTGACGGGTTTCCCGGCGAAGTCCGAAATCTCGGCTGCGGTGATGCGGGCCAGGGCTTCTTCAAGGGTGAGGGACATGGGTGGAGCAAAGTCATTCGGGGAGTGGCGATAAGGTGTCCGTCGGGCGGAAATAGACGGTCACTGGATATTGCCTGTTCCCCCGGGTAAGAGTGAACTTAATCGGCTGGAGGGTCTTCATGGTTCCCGACTCGGAGACGGTGAAGTCATCCTGCCTGCTGTCGGAAAGCGACAGGGCGACTGAGTATGCATAGCCGCCGTCGCGCCGGGAGATGGAGCTTTTCAGAGCCAGCGTGCAGGTCTGACCATCGAGCGTCACTGTGCTGCGGCGGATGGTTTCGCTGGTGGTTGCGTGATCCGCCTTGGGGGTGGAGGTCTGCTCTTTGCCATTTTGCAGGGCCGCCCAGGTGGTGACCGGGGCGGTGGCATCGGCGGCGTGAGCAGATGAAAGCCCCAGCAGGGGGAGGACGATCATCGCGATGAGAGATTTCCTCATGGCGGCGGTTATTTGACCGAGCCGATGGTGAAGCTGACCTTGCCGCCGCCCGGGGTGGTGGAGGACCAGCTATAGCCGAAGGGCAGGCTCGGTCCGCTGAACAGGATGCCCGCGAGCAGCCCGATTTTGAAAGTCTCCCACATGGTGATCTCCCGGCAGCCAAAGACGCGTGGCAGGGTGGAATTCCACAACCACTGAGTCAGCCCCAGCAAGACGAAAAAGACGATGATCGCAGCTGGCACAATGAGAATGAGCATCACGGGGTCCATAAGTTTAGCGAAGCGGAATGGGGCGGGAACTGCGAGCTAAAGACGCTGCGCGAGGCGAGTGAAAGATGCTTGCGCGCTCTTTCTCGGCTAAGCTGCGGGGCTTGGCGCGCGGAGCTGAAAATACGCAGCGCCAAAGAAGAAGGCGGTGTTGGCGGCGAGGACGAGGAGGAGGGTGAGGGCGAGGCGGTCGGCGTCGCGGAGCAGGTGGTCGTAGAGGGCGAAGATGCGCGTGGCGACCTCGTGCTGGGCGCTGAGGTTTGCGGAGAGGGCGACGGCGACGGTGTTGGCCTGGATCTTGTCGATGGCGTCGGGCGGGATCTTGGTGAGGGCGGCGGCGGAGGCGTGAATGACCTTTTCCCGGTCATCCTGCCGCCCGACATGGAGGAGCACGCTGATGATGGCCAGGAGATTCAGGCTGGCGAGGATGAGGAAGATGAGGGCGGTGCGTTTACGTTTGGTCATGGTCGGGCGTGTCGCCCCGGTCTTATCGGGTGGGGCGGGGGAATGATCAATCCCAAGCGCGGATTTTTTTCCTGTGCCGCTGTTTCCAGGCTGTCCCTAAGCTTATTCGTACAAAAGGCTTCTCCGTCTTTGCGTTTTGCCTAAGCTTTCATGGCGTGACCTCGTTCCTCTCGAGCTTGCGGTTATTCATGCGGTGGCGCTGGTGGGCGCCCGTTTTTGCGGCGCTTCTGCTTGGGATGCCTGAGCAGGCGAAGGCGACTTGGGCGGCGCACCGGATTATCGCCGAACCGGGGGCTCCTAGAGAGCGGCCCATCGAGATGAAGCTTGCGGAAGACAAATGCTCGGTGCAGGTGTTCCTGCCGACTGTGCCGGGGAATTCGCCGCAAGGGTACTTTCTCGTCAAAGCCAAGGTGCGGCTGTCGCGGGAGTCGCTGGAGTTTCGGATGTCGATGTTGCGTTGGTTCATGGAGTCCGAGAGATACCGGAAGAAACGAGCGACTCTTGACCGTCATTTCGTTAATGCTTCGGACAAGGCGGAGTACGCGGATATCGACCGCTTTCGGGAGATCACGCGGCTCGCACCGGAGAGAAAGGATGGGGTCAGCGGGATCTTTTTGGAGATGAGCGTGGAGGATGCAATGCGCTCCTATATCGTTTGCGATTACCTGCCGAACGGTGGCGCGATGGTGGATGATGGCGGATTTTGGGACACCTATGACCTGCCGGCCATCGTGGAGGCCGCGATCAAAGCGAAAGAGTAATGCTTGCGCGCGGGTTGCCCTGATGGGAACGGGCAGATCCTGCTTAACCATCCAGAGCGGCGGCGGTGTTCTAGGGCGTCGTGCGGGTGTGGCTGTGGCGGGCGATGGTGTTGGCCTCGGCGCGGTGCAGCTCCACGGGGTCGGGGTGGCGGGCGGATTCCTTGCGTTCCGGCTGGGGCTGGTCGGGCGGCATGACGTCGGGTTCGGCGACGTCTGGCGTGGGGGCGACCGGTGGCGCGGGATTGGGCGCGGTGGTCGGGCCGGGATAGGTCGGGGCGCTGGGGGGAGGCTGAGGCACCTCCGGCGATGGCGTGGGAGTGGGGGCGACGGGCGGGGCGGTGTCGGGTGTGGACATGGCGTGCGGGAGGGTCAGGGGTTGGGGACGGCGTTGAGGTCGAGGCGGAGGGCGAGCTTCTCCTCGGGGGTGTGAAAGAGGTCCTCGCGGAGGTTTTGCGCGAGGCGGGTGCGGTAGCGCGCGGGCAGGCCATCGAGGATGGCGGCATTGATTTCCGCGGGGGCGGCAAAGGTCCAGCGGGCATCGGGGGACTCGTCGAGGAGGGAAAGCAGGCGGCCTGTGATCTTGCGGAGCAGCCGCAGGTCCGTCTCCGCCTCGTGGCGCAGGCGTTCGGTGGCGCTCTCGGCGGGCGGAGTCCCGGCGCGATCCACCGGCGGGTCGCGCCAGCGGTCGCGTGCGGAGTCGATGGGAAAGTAGTCGACGAGCCTCGGAGCGTCCCCTTCCACGCGGTAGGCTTTCAGCCCGTCGGGGCTCGCGATATAGAGGAACGATGCATTCATGGCTTGAGGGGATCGTTTGCTGGGGAAGGCGTGCGTGTGGGGGATCGGCCTGAATCGCGCCTCGGCAGCCGCCCCCATGGCTGCGCTTTCCGCAGAGGGGTTTCGGATCTTTGTACGGACGGGAAGGGGGGAGGGGAGGAGTCGTCAGTGCGGCTCATCGAGATCGCGGTGACGAACTCGATGTCCCTATAGGCAAAGCGCAGGCCATCCATGCGGCCTGTATGCGGGATGGCATTCCCGAAGCCTGCGGCATGACCTCTGCCGCTGGCGGTGGCGTGAGCGGTATAATGCGAAGTCATGGCTCTTTGGGTTGCGGACCTTTGGACGACAAGGGTCATGTTTCGTGCCATATCGTGCAGGGCGACGCAGGAAGCTGATTGTCAATGGCATGCCGGGTATCCTTGGAAGGAGCCGCCGGGACGAAATATCGAACAGGACGAGATTTCGTCTTTTCCCCGGCGGATTCCCGTCCCGCGAAGAAAATGGATTTCGGAGGGGGTGGGGGGGGCTCCGTCTGAGGCGTTGACACCCGGGCGCGAGGCGGTGAGGCTCGGCGGGAGATTTTCCCGATGCCAGGCTGGAGCCGTTTCACGCAATTCCGAGTCGTCCTCTGGGCCGTGCTGGCCGGGGCGGTGGCGTTTCTTTTCTACGCGCGGTCGGCGGGGTCGGAGTTCGTTTACGACGCGCGGCCGCAGGTGCTCTTTGGCGATTACATTCATGAGCCGTCGCACTGGGGCGAGGTGCTGAGCTTTCGGGTGCTCGGGCAGGATGTGCTGGATGCGAATCGCCCGGTGCAGCTCGCCTCGCTCATGCTCGACTCCGCGCTGTGGGGGCGCAATCCCGTGGGCTACCACCTCACGAGCGCCGCGCTCCATGCCGCGAATGTCGCGCTGCTCTTCCTCCTGCTCATGGAGCTGGGCGGCGGCCGGGCGGGACCGGCGCTCCTTGCCGCGCTGGCCTTTGCCGTGCATCCGATGCTGGTCGAGCCGGTGGCGGAGGTTTCGTCGCGTGAGGATGTGCTGACGCTGTTTTTCCTGCTCCTCGCCATGCTGCTCGCGCTGCGCTGCGGGCGGAGCACGGGCCGGGCGATGTGGTGGACGGGCGCGGGGTGCGTGGCGGCGTCGCTGCTGGCGGTGGGGGCGAAGGAAACGGGCGTCATCGCGCCGGTGCTGGTGGGCGCGTGCGGCGTGCTCTTCCGCGAGCGTGGCACGGGGCGGCGGTGGCTGGTGGTGACGGCGCTCGCCGCTCTGGTGGTCGGCGGATTCGTGGCCGCGCGCTTCGCCTTTGAGCCGCGTGAGTCGATGATCTTTTTGCAAAAGCCCGGCAGGCTGGGCGGTTCGCTGGTGGAGACGCTGAAGCTCCAGCCGCGCATCTGGGGTTTCTACGTGCGGCAGATTTTCTGGCCGGTGGAGCTCTCCGCCATCTACACGCCGCAGAATGTCGCGCGCGTCGCGTCCGGCTGGCTGTATGTCATGCTCGCCGCCCTTGTGCTCGTGCAGGGTGTGGCGGCCTGGCGCAGCCGCGTGGGACTGCTCGGGATGCTGATGTACTGGGCTGCGATGGGGCCGGTCTCGAATCTCCTCCCCATGTACTGCCCGGCGGCGGATCGCTACCTTTACGTCCCGCTGGCAGGGCTGGCGCTGACGGTCTTTGCTCTCCTCGCCTGGGTGCGGGCCGGGGCGCGGGCGTGGCCTTACGTGGCGGCGGGCTGCGGGGTGGTATTGACTGCGCTCGCGTGGCTCGGCTGGCAGCGGCAGGAGGTCTTTGCCGATTCCTTTAACCTCTGGACCGACACCGTGGCGAAAAGCCCCGCCTCGGACAACGCCGCCAACAACCTCGGCTACGCCTGGCTGCGCAAGGGCGACAACGCGAAAGCCCTCGCCGCCTTTGAGCGAGCCCTCCAGCTCACCAATGGGAGAAAAGCCGACGCCTGGGCCGGGGCCGCCATCGCCCTCGACCGCATGGGCCGCCCGAGCGATGCTGTGCGCGCGCTACGCCGCGCGGTGGAGATCATGCCGATTTACGGAAATCCCGACCAGCTCGTGAAGTCCCTCGTCGCCGAGCCTGCCGACGCCGAGGCGTGGCGCGAGATCCGCTCCCACGCGGTGATCGATCCGTGAGCGCCTGGGGGGGCGACTTGACTTCCCGGGCGTAATACATAGTTTTACCTCATGGTCAAAACCATCTCGCGGATCGGAAACTCGCAGGGTCTCATCTTTGACGCCGCCCTGCTGGATCTGGCCCGGCTGAAGTCCGGCGATCAGGTGAATGTCGAGGTGCACGAGGGCGGAACGATCACGCTCACGCCGCTGCGACCCCGGCCCTCGGGCGAGGAGGTTTCCCGCGTCATCGGCGAGACGATGAAGGACTACGCCCGCACGATGAAGCGCCTGGCGTGAAGGCGACGCCGGAGAGCTGTTTTCATCTCACGGTCGACATCGTGCGCGAGATCCACGCGGCGGCGATCTCGGGATTTGGCGGAGCGGAGGGAGTGACCGACATGGCGCTCCTGGAGTCGGCGGTGGCTGCGCCGCAGGCGGTGCTCGGCGGACGCTCGCCCTACCGCGACATGGCCGAGGTGGCGGGGGCGTATCTTTTTTATCTCTGCAAAAACCACCCTTTCGTCGATGGCAACAAACGCGCCGCGCTCGGCGCCTGCCTCGTCTTTTTGCGCCTGAATGGCCTCCCGCCTCAGCCCGACAGCCCGGAGTGGGAGTCGCTCGTCTTTGCCATCGCCGCGAGCGAGATCGACCGGGAGGAAGCCACGCGCCGCCTGAGAAAACTCCTGCGGCGACCAGCCGCCACCCGGCGCGGAAATTGATTCGCGGCGCGCGGCGTGCTTGCTAAGTTTACGGCGTGGACCACGACTTCTGGCACGACAAATGGGCGACGAATGACATCGGCTTTCACGCGCCGATTCCCAATGCCCACCTGGTCAATTTCCTCGCGCAGCTCGCTCCCGAGCCGGGCACGCGCGTCTTTGTGCCGCTCTGCGGAAAGACGCTCGATATCCACTGGCTGCTGGCCGGCGGGTATCATGTCGTCGGGGCCGAGCTGAGCCGCGTCGCGGTCGAGCAGCTCTTCGCCGATCTGCGGGTCACGCCGCAAATCACGCCGTGCGGGCCGCTCACCCGTTTTCACGCGCCGCGTCTCGACATCCTCCAGGGCGATATTTTTGAGGTGAGCGCGGAGGCGCTCGGGCCGGTCGATCTCGTTTACGACCGCGCCGCGCTCGTGGCGTTGCCCGGCGAACTGCGCGTGCGCTACGCCGCGCATCTCCACGCGATCACGCGGTACGCGCCGCAGTTGCTCGTCTGCTTCCACTACGATCAGTCGCTCATGGGCGGGCCGCCGTTTTCCATCGGGGAAAAGGAGGTCGCCGCGCTCCATGGCTCGCACTACGCGCTCGAGCGGCTGGAGTCCGTGGAGGTCCCGGGCGGGCTAAAGGGCTGCTGCCCCGCCACCGAGGACGTCTGGGCGCTGCGCCCCAAGGCTGGCGTCTAAAACCATCGGGCCGGTATTTCCCCCTCCTGCGCGACCGGGGGAGAGTCAATAAAGCGGCGGGGAAAAGTCAGCCGGTCTTGCGGAGAAACGACCCGGGCGAGCCGCCCTGCGGAGGGGAAAGCTGCGGTTTTCCTCCTGATAGCCGTACCGGCCCCATGTCAAGCCGCGACTGCCTGCCTCCTCGGGCGGAAGAGGGAATTTTGAGGAAATTCGGCAAAAAAGTGTTGCGAATTCCGAAAAGTGGAGCACCCTATGGCCTCAGAGTAAATTGTTCAGGTTCGTTGCGCGGTAGTTGTCAGGCGGGTTTATCCGATGATGATCGAAACCCGGTTCACGGGAACGGCTATGTGATCGTCAGTTATAGCTCCTAAATCCAAAATCATATGAAACTCTACGTTGGAAATCTCTCTTTCCAGTCCTCCAGTGCTGATCTCGAAGAACTCTTCGAAGCCCACGGCCAGGTTGTCGACGCAGCCATCGTCATGGACAAAATGACCAACCGCTCCCGCGGCTTTGGCTTTGTCACCATGGGCAGCGCCGAAGAAGGCCAGGCTGCGATCAACGCCCTCAACGGCAAGCAGGTCGACGGCCGCGCCCTCACTGTCAACGAAGCTCGTCCTCGTGAAGACTTCGGTGGTGGCAACGGTGGTGGTGGCAATCGCCGCTCCGGTGGCAACGACCGCGATCGTGGCGCCCGTCGCCGCTACTAAGTAGCCTCGCGCTCTAGCTGTTTTTTAGAAATCCCGGTTCGGAGTCCTCTCCGCGCCGGGATTTTCTTTTTTGGCGGGCGGGCTGCTTTTTCCCGTGCGTTTCTTCCGGGGGCTCGGGTCGGTCAGGCTTTGGAGCCGGATCGCTGCGCCCGTCGGCGCTGCAACGTCAGGCCGCCGACCACTGCCGCGCCGAGGCCTGCGAGCGCCCAGATCGAGGGCTCCGGGACGGTGTTCACCCCGATCTTGGAGAAATTCAGGTCGATGCGCTCGGTATTGTCCTCCTCGTTCCGGCCCAGGATCTCCCCGACGCCGATCGACGCCCCGCCGAGGCCGTACTCGCCGACGTAGGCCGCGAAATAATCCGCCGGATTCACATACGTCTCCGAGGGGGTGAAGGAAAACACCGGCGAGGCGGGATTGAGGGTGAAGGAGATGGCCTCGATGCGGTCGCCATTGGGCGTGGTCCACGCGTCTCCGGTTACGACAAAGGCAAACGCCAGCGAGTTCGCGCCCATCTGCACGGAGGCGCTGTTATTCCCCAGCGCACCGCCGATAGAGGCGATGCCCGTGCCGGTGAATGAGGCGAAGAGAAACGGCGTCGAGTCATCCAGCACGGATTTGTCCCATGTGTCTCCGGTGCTGCTGAAGGTCGAGGTCGGTGTGTTCGGAAAACCCGGGATGAGAGTAAGCGAGAAGGTCACCGCCTGCCCGGTGGTGTAGCCCCCGGCGGTCGATGTCGCTTCGCCGGTAAGGGTGAATACCGTCTGGGCGGGGCTGGTTGCGACGAGTGTGAGCGCCATACAACCAAGGGCGACCATGCGAAGGAGATTTCTGTAGCTCATGCGGACTGCGCGGAGACTGCTCCGCAAGAAAGTGCGCGTCAATACACGTCTGCTCCCCATCCCGGTGTTTCGGGAGTTCTTAGCCGAGCCCCGCCGCCGGGCGAAACTCCAGCACGGCGTAGAGTTCATCCGGGCAGGTGAAGCGCACCGCGACCGGGGCGAATCCCGCCGCGCGGCCCAGCGCGTCGTACGTATCGATACTCTCCGGGTAGTCGTTGCCAAAGACGTGGCCCTTCACCGCCGCCATGTCCTCCGCCGAGAGCGCCGTCCACTTGCGCGAGACGATGTCCCACCAGCGGTCGAGCACGGCGGAGCGGGATTCCCCCGCGCGGCAGATCGGCTCGCAGACCATGAGGCAGCCGCCGGGTTTCACCACGCGGCGCAGGTCCGCGAGGAACCGCCCCTTGTCCGCCAGCGGCAGGTGATGCAGGGACAGGCCAATATACACAAAATCCGCCGCCTCCCGCAGCGTCGGCACGAGGGCAAAGAAATCCCCCTGCGTGAACTCCGCCGGGCACCCCAGCCGCCCGACATTCTCTCGCGCCAGGGAAAGCGCCACCGGGGAAATATCGACGCCACGGTACGCCGCCACCGCATGCCGCGCGAGCACCTCGGCCATGTAGCTCGCATCGCCCGACCCCAGGTCGAGCACGGAAACCGCCCGTCCGCCGAAGCCGCCGAGCACGCGGTCGAGCTCCGCATACGCCTCGCGGTGAAAGAGGTAATTCCGCTCGATCACGCGTCGGTAGATCGCCCATTGGTCGAAAAAACTGCGCACATTCTCGACATCCTCCCCCGCCCGCGCCGCCGCCTCACTGCTCATCGCCGCATGGCTACCACGGCGCGCGCCGGGTGTCTACAGCGAGCGTCGAGCGAGGATTCAATCGTGACTAGACCGTAAGCAGGGCGAAATGGTCGAGGTTTATTCTAATTTGTTTGTCGGCGAAAGTTCGATAGAATCGCGAGGTTTTAGAAAAACCGCCAAAGGTTGTTCTGACTTCACCCCCCGGCGAAGTTCGATAGAATCCTCGGCGGGTTCGATGGGCGAAAAGGCCGGTTCTGACTTCACCCCCCGGCGAAGTTCGATAGAATTACCAGGCACGCGGGCAGGTTCCCCACCCCGTTCTGACTTCACCCCCCGGCGAAGTTCGATAGAATCACGCTCCAGGGCGTGGAGAACATGAAGCGGTTCTGACTTCACCCCCCGGCGAAGTTCGATAGAATTCTTCCCCTCTCTCAACCATCGGGCGATGGGTTCTGACTTCACCCCCCGGCGAAGTTCGATAGAATGTTTGAATGAATCTCCAGAGTTTAGCCCCTGTTCTGACTTCACCCCCCGGCGAAGTTCGATAGAATACTAGC